>Ga0105047_10000837_pt1 | contig 53915 bp, 42 predicted proteins | sample MAT04_FD_78384 | JGI IMG/M metagenome (GOLD analysis project Ga0105047, IMG submission 78384) | Freshwater microbial communities from Lake Fryxell liftoff mats and glacier meltwater in Antarctica - MAT-04 (megahit assembly) | ecosystem: Environmental > Aquatic > Freshwater > Ice > Liftoff... | reverse complement strand
CCTCGCCAGGAACGGCCACCTCGTCAAACGCCCCTTCGCGCTCACGCCGAAGGCGGGCGTCGCCGGTTTCCGCGAAGAAGAGTGGGAGCGCTTCGCGTAGCGCCCGGAGGGAACACGCTCCTGCGTGTTCCCCATCTCAATCTGGGACGCGCAGGAGCGCGTCCCTCCGAGTCAGGCTTTTGCCCGTCGCTGGTCCGCGAATCCACCACGGCAGATAGAGCAGCGCGAAGGCCGCCAGCGCCACGGCATTGATTGTGGCCACATAAAGCCACGGCGTTTGCGGGAAAAGGTCGAGCAGCGAAGGCGTGCTCGGTGGATGGGCCAGGAAGCCGTAGTTTTCGCCGGTCAGTGCGTTCACGATCAGTGCGACCGCCAAATACAGTTCCGACCAGAGCAAGACCCGCGGCAGCGAAGCCGGCACCGGGCGCATCCGTTTGGCGAAGACCAGAAACAGCACGCCGACCACAATGCCCGAGTGGACGACGAAAAAAGCGAAGTGCCGCCACGCCGGATGCGCGGCATCGAGCGCGGGAGTGATCAGCCCCTGAATCGTCCCCGCCAGCCCCCAAAAATACGCCACTTCAAAACAGCGCGGTGCCTGCCACCACAGTGCCGCCGCCGTTACCACCAGCGCCCAATCGCAAAGATGCATCGGGAGCGTCGCCGCCAGCGGCATCCGCTCGACGAACACCTTGAAGAGGATCTGGCCGCCTTCCGTGACGAGGAGCAAGCCGGCGATGGTCCGCGCGACGCCGCGATCAAAGCGATCGGATTTCAGCCGTCGGCTGGCCAGGCAAAGCGCCAGCGGCGCAAGGCCGGTGATGATGAGGAAGACAATGTGGATCGGGGACACTGCGGTGCCGAATGGAGGCGAACCGGCCTACTGTGTCGAGCCCGCGCGCGCCTGCACCTTCGCTCCGTCGGCCACGGCGTCCGGCGCGTGCAGGAGGACGCGCTGGCCTCCGGTGAGGCCGCTGCGCACTTCGGCCGTCACGCCGTTGTTATGCGCGATTTCGACTTTGGTCTGCCGCGCTTTGCCGCCCTCGAAGAGGAAGGTCATCCAGTCGCCGCCGCGGCGGAAGAGCGCGCCGGTGGGGATTTGGAGGACGTTGTCGCCGTGCCACGTCACGATGCGCGCCTCGACGCGGAAGCGGTCGCCGAGCACCGTGCCTTGTGGGAGCGGATCGAGGAAATGAACGCGCACCTTCACGCGCTGCTCCTCGACGCCGAGCGCGCTCACCTTGGTGTAGCCACCGGGCTCGACGACCGTCACCTTGCCGCGCAACGGCGCGTCGCCGCCCCACTGCTCGATGCTCACATCCGCGCCGGGTTGCACGCCGACAGCGTCGCTGGAGAGTAGTTCGATCTCGGCTTCGAGATCGGTGTGATCGCCGACTTCCATGATCTGCGTGCCAGCGGCGACCATGCGGGCGCTTTCCTCAAAAACATTGAGCACGTAGCCATCGACCGGCGCGATGATCTTCAACGGGTCGATGTTTTCCGTCAGCGGCGTCTGCACTTGATTGAGCGCGGCCTTGGACTGCGCCAGCTCAAACTCGGCAACTTGGAGCGCGAATTGCGAGGTGTTGAGTTCGCGGGTCAGGATGGAGACCTGGTTCTCCGCGGTGTCCCATTCCTTCGCGGCGATAGCGCCGCTCGTTTTCAATTCCTTCGCGCGGACCATTTCTTTTTGCGCGAGATCGAGGGCGGCGCGGGCGCGTTCGATCTGCGTCTCGCGCTGCATCCGCGCGGCTTCGGAAGCTTTCACGCGCGCCTCGGCCTCGGCACGGGCGCGGGGATCGAGGAAGCTCGCAGGTTGGGGCTGCACGGTCGCGAGCACCGTCTTACCCGCCTCGATGCGGTCGCCTGCGCGCAGCGGTACCCGATTGAGATAACCGGCGACCGGCGGCGTGATGAGATAACGATGGCGGATGCGCGTCTTGCCTTCCTCCAGCACGGTGACGGTGAGCGGGCCGCGGGTGATCGCGCCAGTCTCGACGGCAACGGGCTTCGGGCTCACGGCCTTGAAGAGCACGAAGAGCAGCGCGGCTCCGAGCACGTACGGAATGTAGCGGCGCCAGGCGTTGGCTTTGCGGGCCGGCGTGCGGGTGGCTGGCGACGAAGTGGACGTGGTGGTTTTCATCATTCTCTGGCTTTGAGGACTCCGAGGAGATCGAGTTTGGCGAGGCGCAGTCCGACGACCGCGAAGGAAAGGGTGGACGAGCAAAGCACGACGATCACGGCCATCGCGAAAGTGTGCGGGGTAAGGATGAGCGGCAGGCGCACGCTCTCGGTGCTGGCGGTGTGGACGATCGCCGAGGCGAGTTGCGAGCCGATCCACAAGCCGACGGGGAGGGCCGCCAGGGTGAGGATCGCGAGTTCGCTGATCAGCACTGAGGCCACTTCGCGCCGGGTAAAGCCGATGACGCGCAAGGTGGCGAGGTCGCGGCTGCGTTCGGAAAGGGCGATGCGCGCGCTATTATAAACCACGCCGAAGGACACGATGACCGCGAAGGTAAAATAGATGCCGGTGATCATGCCGATCATGTCTCCCGTGCTCTTTTTGAAACTCGCCCGCACCGCTTCCTTGATGCCCACGCCGGCGATGCGCGGCGCTTCCTTCACTTCCTTGAGGAAATCGCTCCAGCGATTCATATCCACGGAGAGATACGCGCCGCTCACCGTTCCGCCTTCGCGCATCAACCGCCGCAGCGCGTCGATTTCCATGTAAGCGCCGATGCCGGCGTAATCCGTGATCGTCCCCTGAATGGTCGCTTCGAGGGTCGGGCGGCGGCCTTCCTGGACTTCGAGAATGATCCGGTCGCCGACTTTGGCGCCGAGAATTTCCGCGAGCTTGGCGGAAACGAGCAGCCCGTCGGACGGCAGTTCGACCACACGTTCCTGGTCGTCGAGCAGCCGGTTCAAATAAGCGTCGCGTGGCAGGCCGGTGACGCTCAGGCGGCGGGAGTGGTGCTCGAAGCGCAGCCGCGCAGGCACGCTGCGAAAGGGTTCCGCGGTCATCACGCCGGGCAGGCTGCGGATGTCGTTGAGCGTGCTCGACGATCCGGGCTCGATCAGGTTCACCGTCACATTCTGCCGCTGCGCCACATCCCATTGGATCGAGAGCAGGTAATTGATGCCATCGCCCATGGCGCCCGGCACGATGGGAATGCCGGTGGCCAGCGCGAGACCGAAAGCGGTGAAGAACGCCTGCCACGGCCGGCGCTCAAGATTGCGCAGCGCCATGCGGAAGGTCGTGCTTACGAGGTGCGACAGGCCGAGCTTTTCGAGCAGCGAGGGTTGGTATTCCGCCGGTGGCTCCGGTCGCATCGCCTCCGCCGGGGGCAGCCGCACCGCCTGGCGCACCGCCCCGATCACGCCCAGGAAGGCCGCCCCCGCGCTGACCGAAAATGCGACCGCGAACATCGGCCAGTTTGGATGGAAGTGGAGGTCGGGAAACTTGAAGAACTGGTGATAGACATTGACCACGCCATTGCCGAGGAGCATGCCGGCAGTGCCGCCGACGAGGGTGGCGAGCGTCACGATGAAGATGGCGAACTTGATGTAGTGGAGGCCGACCTGGAACGAGGAATAGCCGAACGCCTTGAGCTGCGCGATCTGCTCGCGCTGCAAGCGAATGAGCCGCGTGAGCACGGCGCTGGACATGAACGCCGCGATGCTCAGGAAGACCGCGGGGAAGGCCACCGACAAGCCGCGCAGGACCATCAGTTCATCATCGAGCCGCGTCGCCGAAGGATGGTCGCGCCGGTTGTAAGCGACGAGTCCGCCGTAAGGCGCGAGCACGCGGTCGAGTTCGGCCATCACGCCCGTGGCGTCGCCGCCCGGCGCGACATCGACGAGCACGTTGTTGAAGGCGCCGTCGAGTTGGAAGGCATTGGCGAGATCGCGCTCGTTCATCCAGAAAACGCCGAAGCGTTTGTTGTCCGGCAAGGTTTCGCCGGGCCGCGCTTCGAAGACGTATTCCGGCGAGAGTGCGATGCCGACGATCTTCAGCCGCTGCCGCGCTCCGTAAATCGTGGCGTCGATTTCGTTCCCAGGCACGAAGCCGTGCGCGAGGGCGAAGGCTTCGCCGATGACGATCTCATCGGCGCGTCCGACTTCCGGGAGCCGACCGCGGCGGAGGAAAAGCAGGTTGAGTTGCTGCGGACGATCGTCGGGCAGCGAGATCACGCTGGCGTCCGCCGGTTCGGCGAGGCCGGGGATGTCGAGCTTGGCCGAACCGGTCACGCGCGTATCGACCGCGGCGACGCCCGCGATTTCCGCGAGTCGCGGGCGGAGCGCATTTGGCGCGCGCTTCACATCGCAGAAGACTTCCGCGAAACGATGGTCCGCGTAGTAGGCGTCGCGCGTCGATTCGAGCGAGAGAATCAGGCTGCGCGACATGATCATCATCGCCAGCCCGCAAGCCATGACGACGCTGACGGCGACCATCTGGCCTTTCATCTTGCCGATGTCGCGGAGGAGCTTGAGATCGAGCGGGGCGAGCATCAGCGAGCCTCTCTCTCTTCAAGCAGCGTGTCATCCTGAGCGGAGCGGAGGCGGCAAGGCGGGCACAGCGCAGTCGAAGGATGCCGCGACCACACCTGCGATGTCGCAGATGATTGCCGGGGTTCTTCGACTGCGTTCCGCTCCGCCTGCGCCCTCGCGGAACTCCGCTCAGAATGACAGCGCGCTGTGTTCATCACCAGGCGAGCGTCCGCACGGGGCGGCGGTTTTTGTTTTCGCGGATGTCGATGATGTGCCCGTCAGAAAGATGGATGACGCGATCCGCCATGTCGGCGATGACAGCGTTGTGTGTGATGACCACGGTGAGCGTGCCGAGCGTCTGGTTCACATGCTCGATGGCTTCGAGCACGGTGATGCCCGTCTTCACATCGAGCGCCCCCGTCGGTTCGTCGCACAGCAGCACCTCGGGCCGCTTCGCAATGGCTCGGGCGATGGCCACGCGCTGCTGCTGGCCGCCGGACATCTGCGACGGAAAATGGTCCATCCGGTCATCGAGTTCGACCAGCGCGAGCGCTTCCTCCGAAGTCATCGGATCGCGGGAAATCTCGGTGATCAGCGCGACGTTCTCCCGCGCAGTGAGGCTCGGGATGAGATTGTAGAATTGAAAAATGAAGCCCACGGAATCGCGCCGAAAACGTGTGAGTTCGTTTTCATTCGCCCCGGCCAGATCGAGATCGCGATAGGTGAGCGTGCCGTCGGTCGGCGTGTCGAGACCGCCGAGAATGTTCAGCAGCGTGGATTTGCCGCTGCCCGATGCGCCAAGGAGCACGATCAATTCGCTCGGATACAATTCCAGATCCACGCCATCGAGCGCGCGGATTTCCGTCTCACCGCTGGGATAGATTTTCGTCAATCCGCGCGCGGCAAAAAGCGGTTCGCGACCCGGCTCCATCGGGCCCGCCGCAGCGGGTGGCGTTATGACTGGGATTTCGGGCGTGGCAGTTTCCATTTGCTGATGAACCAGTTGGTGACGCGGAGCATGTTTGCCTCGGTGGGTGGCGTCTGAATGCGATCCGGCGTCCCCGCGAAAAAACCGGAGAGTGCGTGAAAGAGAATCTCTGCGTCCTTCTTCGGCTCTGCCGAGGGCAGGCAATCTGTGCGGCGTCCTTCCTTGAGAATGGTTTCGAGATAGAGCCGCACGGTCTGGGTCATCTCCGCGACGGACTGCGGAGTCAGGCGCACCACCGCGCGGGTCAACTCCGCCACCGCGGGTTCCTCCCGAATTGCCTGCACCGTCTGAAAGCGAATGCGCAGGAATGCGCGCAGCTTTTCATCCGCGGCGAGCGGCTTTTGCAGGATGCCTTCCAACTGCGTGTGCAGGAGTTGCCGATGCTCGTCCACCCACGCGAGGATGAGGGCGTCCTTATCCGGAAAAAATTGGTAGATCGTACCCACTGCGATCTCCGCCTCGCGGGCGATGTCCTGCATCGTCGTGGCCTTGATGCCAAACCGCCCGAAACGGCGCCTGGCGGCTTCGAGGATACGCGTGTGCTTGGAGTCTTTCTTGGCGGTGAGGAGGTTGCTCATGAAGAAATGAATATATCGCTCGGATATTCAGTTCTCATGCGATGGCTGCTGCGTAAAGCAGAGTTTACCGGGGGTTATGCCAGGCGATTTTGGGGTTGCACGATTCGGCCCGGCAGGGGCGCGGGAATTTCTGCCGCCCCCGCCGGGGTGCGGTCTTGTTGTGACCTGGTTCGTGAAGCCTCCGGCTCCGAAAAACCGGACTCGGGAAGAGTTACTTTGCCGTGGCGGCCGGAGCGGGGACTGCGGCCGCGGTCTTTGCTTTAAAGTCGAGATTCGCTCCGATGGAAGCAGCCTCAAAGGGTACCGGGGCGCCGGTCGTTGGGATCTCGATCTTCGCGGACCAGAGGATTCCGTTGGTCACGAAACGGCGCTGGCTTTCGACCGACCAGTTGCGATGCAGATCGCAGCCGGTGAAGGCGAAGCTGCGTCCGCCACTGGCCCGCTCGTAGGCCCAGCCGACGACTTCCGCGCGGCCCGCGTGGGCTTTGGCGTCGGCGGTCGTGCGAGCCTTGTCGGGGACCTGGCCGGCGAGGAGAGGCGTCGCGCCGGGGGCGAAGTGGAGATTGAACAGCCAGCCGTCGAGCGGCGCGGCGAAGGCCGTAACGCCGCGATTGATCGGATGCTGCGGGAACTCGCTGAACTCCATGTCCCAATGTCCGCGCGAGCCGATGTCGCCTTGGAAAACGGCGCCAAGCCAGGATTTCATCTCCGCCGCGCGTTCGGCAGGCAGATCGACGGCCTGATGGAGCATGACGAGGCCGGCGCCGGCCTCGATCAGCGTCTTTATTTTCGCCCAACGGGCGGGTTCGAGGAAGGGCAGTTTCGTCCCGCCGTCGGCATAGACGACCACCGCTTTTGCGCCTTCGAGGATGGTTTCATTTTTCGGCCACCCTTCGGCGACGAGCACCGGCCAGACGCCGGGCGTTTGCTTCAGCCAATCCATCATCAGGGCGCAGCCCGCGAAGTATTCGTGCTGGCCGGGTTTGTTGCTCGTCGAGCCGGCGATGAGCACGATCTTCGCGAGTTTCGGATCGGGCGAAGCCGCTTCCAGCGGGATGCGGCGCTGTTCTTCGGTGAGGTCGGCATGCGCACCGATGACGAGCGCAGCGAGGCATGTGAGGATGGGGATTTTCATAGGAACAACGAGATTGGTGCGTGGTCGGTACAACAAAGTCGAGCGCCGACCGGCGCCCATCTATTGTGGGAGTTCAGAGAAAATGGGCCGCGAGAAACCAGAGCTGAATCGAAGTGTTGCCATTCGCAGTGAGCATCACCTTGGACTCCGGCATTCCGTCCCCGAGTGTCCGTTGGCCACCATGAATAAATGGGTCGATCCAAGCCCTATTCCCTTTGGTCGTCGATGCAACCCGACACGCTGCACCGATACCTCGCTCCATCGGCCTTTTGGGGCTCCCTCGCTTCGCGGTTCGGAATGCCCTCCGACAATTTCGATTTGGCTCAAGCCATTCTCTTCCATCACTGCATAAAATCAGAGATGCGTGATCAGTCCCCCGCCTGGCACACAAATGGCGATCCCTGTGCGATTCGGTAGGTCCGCGTTGGCCTCGTCGTCGAACTCGATCCCCGCTTTTCGCAGCCGGGTTAGGTTAGGTAGGGTTCACGAATTGCGTGCGATGAGGAAAGCGGCGACGAGGCAGACGGCGGCGAGGAAGGTTTTGGCGAGCTTGTCGTAGCGGGTGGCGAGCCGGCGAAACTGCTTGAGCTTGTTGAAAAAGCGCTCGACGCGGTTGCGGCCCCGGTCGAGTTCCTTCTCGCGGGGCAGGTTTTGGGAGCGGGTGCTGATCGGGGGGATGACCGCCTCGATGCCGTCGAGGGCGAGGCGCTCCCGGATGCGATCGGCGTCATAGCCTTGGTCGAGGGCGGCAAACTCCCGGACGTTGTCGGAGTCGAGGCTTTCATAGAGGGCCTCGAATTGCCGACCGTCGTGGGCGTGGCCGGCGGTCAGGTAAAGGGCGACCGCGCAGTTTTCGTCGAGGGTGGCGGCGTGGATCTTGGCGCTCCAGCCCCCGCGAGAGCGGCCCAAAGCCTGGTCGTCGCCGTCTTTTTTTTGGTGCCCCAGCGGCATGGGGATGCGCGCGCACTGTGGTCGAATCCAGGAGCAGACCGTGCGCTCCGGCGAACGACTCGGCCTGCAGATTTTTCCAGAGCCGCCGCCAGACGCCGCGCGCTTCCCAGCGGCGGAAGCGCATGTAAACCGCATGCCAGTAACCAAGTTCGGCGGGCAGATCGCGCCACGGGCTGCCGGTGCGTTGAAGATGGAGTACTGCCTCCAAAAAATCTCGCTCGCGGAGTTCGCCCGGCGCTCCCGCCGCCGAATGCTTGGCCGCCTCCCACGCCGGCTCCAGTTCTGGCCACACTTGATCGCTGATGATTTTGCGTACGGATGTTTTGGTCACCCGCAGTTTCGTTCGTCAAAATCGCGCGGAGAGATCGACTTTCATGCCCTTGCCAGACCACGTCGTCTGGCCGCCGGGGACTTCGTATTCCATGTAACCCACGCCCAAGTCGAAGTGATCGCCCTTGTTGACCCGCACTCCCGCCGTAAAACCGGTGCCCCATTCTTCTTCGTCGAAGACGTAGGAAAGCTCACCGTGCAACTCGATTCTCAGCCAATCCGTGAGTCGCGGTGAAAATTCCAGGACGGGGCGGAAGCGGGCGTAGTTGTCGGGCGAGGAATAGGCGGAGGTTTGACGGTCGTAATTGAGCCACTCGTATTCCATCCGGATGACAGGCGAACCCCAGAGCGGCACATACCAGCTCGCACTGGCCAGCGCCGATTGGCGCGTGTTGTCGTCGGAATACCTCGCCTGGCTGGCCGTGGCGCTGAGTACGATGGATTTGAGGGGCCGGAGATTCAGGCCCGCGGCGACGATGCTCTGGCTGAAGGCAAGGTTCGCCGTGGTGTAGCTATCGTTGACCGGTTCACCGGAGCGGTACGAGGTCCACAAATCGGCAAAGCTTGCGGGCTGGTAATAGAGCGCGACGGTCCCGCCGAATTTGGCGGTATGATTCTCGGTCTTGAACTGGCCCGCCCCGGCGGCGATTTGCAGCGTGGAGAAGACGCGATAATCGAGCCCCACAGCCGTCTCGAGACGATCGACGGTGGCAAAAGGAGCTTGTTCGAAATAGCGTTGGTTGACGGAGAGCGACGCCTTCAACCGCCCGGTGAGAAGGGTGCTGGCGTGGCTGAAGATGCCGCTCTGCCGCAGCCCATCCGTGTCGTCGAAGGTGTAATAGGAAAGCTTCACCTCCGGGCGCTTCTGGCGGCGGATTTCGCGGAGGCCGGAGAGGGCGATGGCATTCGCGGGCTGGGCGGCGAGGGCCGCTTGATACTGCGCGCCAGCGGCGGAGAAGTTGAACTGCGAACGCTGGACGTCACCGAGCAGGGCGCGCGCATCGGCATCGGCTGGCTCCTCGGTAATCAACTCGCTCGCGATTTCCGCCGCTTCCCTTTTGCGTCCGGCATCGTACGCGCAGCGGGCAAGTTCCCGCCTGACGTAACGATTCTTCGGCTCGATGCGCAGCGCTTCGCGAAAGGTTTCTTCCGCTTCTACGGGACGGCCCCGACGGCGCAGGGAACAGGCAAGATGATAACGCGACCACACGTCCCGCGGCGTGTTTTCCGCCGCCCGGCGATAACTGGTCATGGCCCTCTGCTCATCGCCCGCGGCCTCTTGAGCTTTGGCCAGTAGAGACCACCATGCGCCGTCGCGCGGAGTTAGCTCGACCACCTTGGTGAGATGAGGGATGGCCTGCGCTGGTGATTGCAGCTTGTCCAGATAGAGGTAGGCGAGAGTCTTGCGCCGGGGCAGGTCGCGCGGGGATTGACGCAGGGTTTTCTCCAGAACTTGCGCAGCGTGGGTGAAATCTTCCGGCTTCCCCGAGGCGTAGGCGGTGGCGACCGAGGCATCGGCGGGATGCACGGGCTTCGGTGGGGCGGCGGGTGGAGCCGGAGGCAGCGCCGGAGCGGGCGCCACCGGCGGCGCGGGTTCGGGGGATTGCTCCGCCAGCAACAGCTTGCGGGCCGACGAGTTCAGCGGGTCGTATTCGAGAATGGTGCGGGCGGTGGCGCTGGCCTCCGCAGTTTCCCCGGCGGCCCAGAGCGTTTTTGCCAGCGCGAGACGGGTGTCGGTGTTCTTGCCGTCGATCTCCAGCGCGGCCCGGTATGCGGACGCGGCCTCGCCGAAACGCCCGGTGCCGGAGAGCGTGTTGCCCAGTTCGTAGCGGACCCAGGCATCGCCAGGTTTCAGTTCGGCGGCTTTCGCAAAATGCGTGGCTGCCCGCTCGGCCTGCTGGTTGGCGCGGCAGGCGCGAGCCAGGGCGTGATGCCACGCGCTGTCGGCCGGCGAATCGGCCACGATCTTTTCCAGAAGCGGCACGGCGCGCGCGGGATCGTGCAGGCGATCGAGGTAGAGAATGGCCAGGGCATGTCGCAATTCACGATGACCGGGCTCCGCCTGAAGTTGCGTCGCGATCACCTGAGCCGCGCGCGCGAGGACCGCGGGATCGGACGAGTGGTAGCCTTGGTCGAGCGCTTCGGCCACCGGTGCGGGCAGTAATTCCTCCCCCGCCGCGAGAGGGGCAAATGCGAGAATGGTGGCCAGGAGCAGAAGCGGTCGCACGGGAGCGGAGACTAGGGGCCGGCGAGCGCCCGACGCAATCGAAACGAAACGATCTCGGTTGGAAAAATCTGCCCGGCGGAAATGTCGCGCGTGACGTGCAGAGGGAAGTTCATTTCGTCCGTCGTCTGCGCGTCGGCGACGGCGAAATAAACGCGGTAAACCCCTTCCTTGCGCGGCAGGGTAATCGTCGCGGTCGGCTGGCCTTCCTCGGCGACGATCTTCGCGCCCTTGAAGTCGAAGTTCTCGGAGCCCACGCGCCATTGATACGTGACCTTCACGCCTGGCGGCACCAGGATCTCAGCCGTGACCCGGATGGTGCTGCCAGGTGTGACCATGCTCTCCGGCCCGACCAGATCGAGCACCTGGAGACCGGGCGCGAGCGCCCGGCCCGTCCAGACCTTCTGCATGGCCAGCCCGGCGGGTTTGAGCCGGCCCTCGGCATCGGTGAGCCCGAACCAGGTGGCGGTCGCCTCATAACGGTCGCGCCAGCAATAGGCGACGCCGCCGATATTCGCGCCGCGGTGCGGTGCGGTGTGCACGTCCCAGCCACGCTCGTAACCGCGGACCTTCTCCGGTGACGCCGGCTCCAGCACCGCGCCGAAGGGGGTGTGTTGCGCGTGGGACGTTTCCCAATAGCCATCGGGGCCGAATTCCGAAACGAGGTAAGGTCGGGACGCATCGAACTGAGTCATGAGCGTGTTCAGGCGGGAGATGCGTTCTTCGTAGTAGGAATTGACCGCGGTGAAATCGACCGACGGAGCGCCGCGAGCGAAGTCGGCGAGCGTCCCGGCAAGCTGCGCGGAGTGTTCATGCGCGACGAAGACGGGGCGGGCGGGGTCGATCGTGTGGATCTCCCGCGCCAGCTCCTCCACGAAGTCGATGTGCGCGTGGCGGACTTCGGTAAGATACGGCTGCGCATACTGATGCTTGAGCAAGCCCCAGACTTCATTGCCCAGCGACCAGCCGATGATGGCGTGCTCCTCGCGGTTATCCGTCACGGTCGCGCGGACCTGCGCTCGATACTTGGCGCGCTTTCGGTCGTCGGTCAGGTAGTCGAGTTTCTGGTCGAACCAAAAACCGAAGAGCACCTTGAGGTCTTTCTCCTGCGCGACATTCAGAATATTCCGATCATACCAGTTCGTGCCGTAGCGGCGGATGGTGTTGGCGCCCACCGACCGGAGCCGGTCGAAGTCCCGCTCCAGTTCGCGGCGCGTGAGCGGGACGAAGCCATCACGCCAGTCGTGACCGGGATTGTAGGCGATGCCGCGCACGTAAAACGGCTTCCCATCGACGCGCATCTCGAAGTTGCCCACCGAGCCGCTGATCGCCGTGGCCCGCACGGTGCGCCGGCTTTGCTCCGCCCAGAGCGTGGCTCTCGGGGCGACGGAAACGGGCGGGGCAAACTTGGAGTCGGCCAATCCTTGCGCGAGCGCTCCGGTGGCCGCGTCATCCTGCGCCGCATACCAGCTCTGCGCGCGCGGCAGGACAAGGCCGCGGATCTCGGGGAAGTCATCGCGAATGCCGGCGAGGGCCGTGCGCAGCCACGCCGCGGCATCGCCGCCAGCCCTGGAGGTGCCGAACTCATTGATCAGCACGGGCAAATGGAGCGGCTCCGCCTTGCGCCGAAAGGGTTGATACAAGTCAGCGAAGGTGCGCCAGGAGCCGCCCCCGAGCTGGCCCACGTTCAGAGCCGGCACGCCGATCCAGTCCACATTGGTTCTCGCTGGGAAGTGGGTCGCAAAGGCGTTGGGCGTGGCCGGCTGCCAGACCCAGCCGACATTCGTCGCGCCCAGGGCATTGAAGAGCGCCACGATGTAGTCCCACGCCTCGATGAAATCCTCGGCGGAGTCGCCGCCTGCGCCGGACCACGGCTGATTCATCGCGTCCATGCCGGGCGCGAGGCAGATCAGCACCGGATCGCCGAAGTCGCGCACCGAGCGTGCAAAAGCCCTCAAGTATTCGTCGAAGTCTCCATCGAGCACTCCGCTGAAAACGCGGCGATCCGCGTGCAGCTTCGGATGGCGGGCGAATTGCGGAAAGGTGCTGCCGCGCGGTTCCCAGCGCAGGAGCGGCACTGCGCCCTTCAGGCGCGCGGTGCGCAGCAACTCGCGCGGAAACGGTTTCGTCTCCGGCGGCCCCCACTCCTGGGTGAGCGGGAAGAGCCCCATCTTCACGCCGTACTCGCGCGCCGTGGCGTCGAAGCCCGCCGGGAAGGCGCCGCGTTCCGACTCGGCGAATCGTGCGCCGACATAAAAGCCGCCGGTCTCTTTGAACTCCAGCGGGGTCTCCGGCTGCCAGGTATTCGTATTCAGCCGCACTTGCAAGCCGACCGCGGCCAGCACGGCCAGCGCGGCGGCCAGCACCGGGCGTTCGCGCATGAAGTGCAGCACTGCGCCGTGGAGAGAAGCGCGGGCTTTTTCCAGGGGCGTCAAGAGAAGCGCGATCCAATCCCTCCGCGCCAGGAAGTAGCGCAGCCGTTCGAGCGTCTTTTGCTGGCCGAGCGCGGCGACCCAGGTGAGTTGGGCCGCATTCCAGAGGGCGAAGGCCGCCATCATCCACGCATACGGCGTCCAGTCGCGCTGCAAGCCGTAGATCACCGCGCCCACGCTGGCGCCTGCGGCGATCAGATTGGGCGTCGCGAGGCGCCAGCAGTCGTGCGCCTCGTTATCCTTCGGCGTCGGGATGTAGGGCAGCTTGATGTTCAGGAAAGCGCACATGCTGCCGCGTAAAAACGCCCACCAGCAGCCCGTCCCGAGCAGACCACCGATGAGATGCGCGCCGCGCTCGCGCCTTTCGATCGCCCAATACTGCGACCGCTGGCGGATGATCGTGGCGACAAGCACCACGGGGACATACATCGCGAGGAACTCGAGCAGATTGATCCGCAATGGAATGCCGCCGACGACCAGGCAGACGATTGGGATCAGGATATCGATCGCGCCGAAGAAGCCGCGCAGGAAATAAAGCGGCGCGATGAAGTAGTGCAGCCGCTGCCACCCCGTCATGCCGCGGAAGAGTTTCGGATATTCGTGGAGCAGGAGTTCGATCGAACCGCAGGCCCACTTGAGCTGCTGTTTGCAGTAGGCCGAGAGCGTCGAAGGCACGAGGCCGCGGGTGAGAATCTCGGGCACATACACCGAGCGCCAGCCTTCCGAGTAGAGGCGCATGGTCGTATGCATGTCCTCGGATAAACCCGCGGCATGCCCCCCGATCGAGTCCAGCGCCTCCCGGCGGAACACGCAGTTCGCCCCGATGGCTTGGGTCGTTCCGTAAGCGTTCATCCCGATCATCACCGGGCCATAGAAAAGATACGTTTGCTTGGCCGCGCCGTCGGCGATCATGCCGTCGCCTTGATTCCGATAGGCCTGCACCGATTGCACAAAGCCCACCATGGGGTCTTCGAAATGCCCGAGCACGCGGTCGAGGAGGTAAGGCGAGGGCTCGTGGTCAGGGTCAAGCACCACGGCGATTTCACCCGTCGCCTGCTCCAGGGCGTTGTTGATGTTCCCGGCCTTCGCATCCTTCTTCACCGCGCGCGTGACATGCCGGATGCCGAGCGCCTCACAGGCCTGGCGCAGGATGGGATCGTTGCCTTCATCGCAGAGGTAGTCCGTGTGCGGATAGCGGATCGCCTTCATCGCGAGCAGCGTCCGCAGGATCATCCCGCGCGGTTCGCCCGGGCAGGCGGTCGTCAGGACATCCACCGTCCATTGCCGCTTCGGCGGAACGTGTTGCTCAAACTTCGGCCGGGCATAATTCATCCACTCCACCACCCACCAGAGTGCGCGATAAGCCATGGAGGCGACGACCGGCCAGAAGAACCACGCTTCGCCGCGGATTTCCGGAGTCAGCAGCCACTGAAACAACAAGACAATCCCCACCGCGCCGACCGCCGCGAGCAGGCGGATCTGCCAGACCAAAAGAGCGGAAGGGGCCGGCGGGCGGATCGGCTCCTCCGGCCACTCCAGCGGCGGCCAGTCGCGAAATTCCTCCTCCCGCCAGATCGTCGTGCTGACTGGCAGTTTATCCGCCGCGGGTGGCGCGAAGATCGCCGGCCGAAAGATGACGCTGACTTCTGCGGCCTTTTTCACTGGTCAAACAACGCGGCAGCAAAGCATGGCCCAGTTTGGCTATTTGCAGTGGCGCAGAATGGACATTGGCGACCGTTCTGTCCAAGGACACGGGTGGCCAAAGCGCGGGGCAGTCGGAAAATTCTCACAAGTTTGCTTGAGCACAAAGAGTGCGAGCGGAAAGGCTGGGGTTCATCGGCGCCTGGGCTGCGGATGGGATAGAACGGCCAAGCCGGTGCGCGGAGGAACCTCAGCCGGAGGCAGGCTAAAGATCACCGCGCGTGTCTTCAAAGTAGCTGGCGACCTGCCAGCCGGCGATGATGCCACCGCGCCCCAGGGCTTCGTCATAGTGAAAGCCGCCCTTCATCGAGAAGCTTTTGACCACAAAGGGGCTAGTCGCGGGAGGGATTTGCGGCTAGCCGCGAACCGCTCCGGTCAGGCGGCGGGCAGGTCGAGGAGGGCGATGCCGGCGTTCAGTTCGCCGAAGTATTTCATCGTCCAGGCGTTGGGAAAAAGGACGCCGGGCTGGCCGGCGCTGTCGTAGGCCAGTCGGCAGCCGGTGCTGAGTTTGACCGCCTTGAGGTCGGTGGTGGGCGGCAGCCAGCGGAAGGTTTCCCAACTGGCGTTTTCCAGAGTGCTGGCGGCGCCGTATTCGCTTTCGAGGCGGTATTGCACGACTTCGAACTGGAGCGGGCCGACGGCGGCGAGGAGCGGAATCTTCTGCACGGCATCGCGCAGCTCGAAGACCTGGACGACGCCTTCCTGAAGGAGCTGTTCGACGCCCTGGCGGAATTGTTTGAACTTGCCGGGGTTGGGATTGTGCAGGTAGGCGAAGCACTCGGGCGGGAAGCGCGGGATTTCGCGGTAAAGGATCTTCGGATCGGCGGTCAGGGTGTCGCCGATGCCGAATTCGTCGTGCCCGACGAGGCCGATGACATCGCCGGCGTACGCTTCCTCGACCGTCTCGCGGTCCTGGCCGAAGAGCTGGTGGGCGCTCGAAAGGCGGACTTTTTTGCCGGTGCGCTGGTGGATGACGGCCATGTCGCGGGTGAATTTGCCCGAGCAGATGCGGAGGAAGGCGATGCGGTCGCGATGCCGCGGGTCCATGTTGGCCTGGATCTTGAAGACGAAGCCGGAGAAGGGGCCGTCGAGGGGGACGGGTAAGGATGAAGGATGAAGGATGAGGGATGAAGAGGATGGTGCCGGAAGAGGGGAGGAATCGTCGCCACGCTCTTCCTCATTTTTCTTCATCCCTCCGCCTTCATCCTTCATCCCGACCCCCGCCCGGGGCTGCGGCGGGAGCGAGCGCTCGAGGAAGGCGTCGAGCAGGAGTTGGACGCCGAAGTTGTTCGCCGCACTGCCGAAGAAGACCGGGGTCTGGGTGCCGTGATGGACTTTCTCGGCGTCATATTCGACTCCGGCGATGTCGAGCATCTCGAGTTCCTCGACGGCGCGGGCGTAGTCGTCGGTGTCGAGTTTGTCGGCGACGACGGGGTCGGAGAGGTCGGCGACCTGGACGGGCGCGCGGTAGGCGCCGTGGACGGTGCGCTCGAAGAGGTGGACGGCCTTGCTCTGGCGGTCGTAGATGCCGCGGAAGGTCGGGCCGTTGCCGAGCGGCCAGTTGACGGGAAAGGCACCGATGCCGAGGACGCTTTCGAGTTCATCGAGCAGGGCGAGCGGATCGCGCGTGGGGCGATCGCACTTGTTCATGAAGGTGAAGATGGGGACGCCGCGGCGTTTGCAGACCTCGAAGAGCTTGCGAGTCTGCGGTTCGATGCCTTTGGCGGCGTCGATGACCATGACCACGGCATCGACGGCGGTGAGCACGCGGTAGGTGTCTTCGGAGAAATCCTTGTGGCCGGGGGTGTCGAGGAGATTGATGCGGTAACCGCTGTAGTCGAACTGGAGAACGGTGGAGCTGATGGAGATGCCGCGCTTGCGCTCCAGCTCCATCCAGTCGCTCGTCGTGGCCCTTGCATTTTTGCGCGAAGTGACGGAGCCGGCGAGCTGCACGGCGCCGCCGTAAAGCAGGAGTTTTTCCGTGAGCGTCGTCTTGCCCGCGTCGGGGTGGGAGATGATGGCGAAGGTGCGCCGTCGTTGGATTTCCGCAAGCATGAGAAAAGGGCGGCGACTCTTCCGTAAATCCCCCCAGCGCGCAAGCGGTTGCACGGTTCGGGCATCACATTTGCTATCTCATTCCGCGAATCATCCTGCCCCGACCGCCCCATCCGTCCATGCCTACTCTCCGTCTCAAACTTCCCGACCAGGGCGAAGTCACGCATGAGCTGGCCGCTGCTCGCATTACCATTGGGCGGCGGCCGGACAATACCATCCAGATCATCGACCCCAGCGTCTCCGCGCATCACGCAGAGCTGATCTCCGAGAACGGCCACTACCGGCTGCACGATCTCGGCTCGACCAATCTGAGCTGGGTCGATGGCGAGCCCGTCACGGACTTCCATTTGCGCGAGGCCTGCCAGCTCGTCTTTGGCTCCATCCAGTGTGAGTTCGATCCCGACGGCGGCGCCGGTGAGACGTGGCTTTCCTCCTCGCAGATGGAGAAGGACATCAGCTTCCTCCGCAGCGAAAATGCCGACCTTCAGACGAGACTCATGGCCATGCAGCGGCAGGTCGATATTCTGAGCAGCGCGCGGCTCGTGACGAAGCGGGCGGATACGACGCCCTTTGCCGCGCACACCGATTCGCTCCGGGCCATCGTCTCCGAGCGCGATGACCTGCGCCACCTGAGCAGCGGGCTGAAGCTCGAGCTGGAAAAACTGCGCGAAGAACTGGCCGCCACGGCCAGCGAGCGGGACGCGGCGCGGCAGGCTTGCGAGCTTCTGCAGGCGGAAAAAGTGAAATCCCGGCGGGCATCGCCCGCAGGGCGCCCGCTGGCGCTCCCGGAAGCGGCGGCCGCACCCGTCGTGCAAATCGCCGGGCTGACCGTCATCGAGAAAACCATCCCGCCGCGGCGTCCCGTCCCCGCGCAGGCCCGCAGCGGCACCCCACTCATGGTCCCGGCCACGCCCGCGGAAACCGCCGCCACCCAGCGCATCACCCTGCCGATCCCCAAGGAGTTCGAGAGCGTCGCCGACGCACTGGCGCCCGTGCGCGCCGCTCTGGCAAACCTGACCACCCAGCCGGACGACACCAACGTCCTGGCCCAGCTCTCGACCTATGCGAACGAACTCGTCGCGTCCGCCGCCCGGCTCGGCGATCACCCGATCAGTCGGCTCGGCGCGGCCATCGAGGGCTTGCTCCAGGATCTGGCCAGCCGCCCGGAAGCTCCCGAAGCCGCCCACATCCGGACCCTCACCCAAGCCACCGATCTCATCACGCGACTGCTCGAACCCGGCCACCTCGATCGCGCGCCAGGAAAGCCTTATCCCCGAGTGCTCGCCGTGGACGACGATGCGGATCTGCTTCAGACGCTCACGACTTCTTTGGAGATGGCCCACCTTAACACCACCACCTGCGCCGATGGTTATGCCGCACAGGCGCTGGTCGAAAAAAGCGATTTCGATCTCCTCCTGCTCGATATCAATATGCCCGGTCTCGACGGCCCGACGCTGTGTGGGCAGATCCGGGAAAACGACCGCTACCGCAAGACGCCGGTCATCTTCCTGACTGCGGCCAACACCCTCGACCACCGTGCCCAGGCCAGCCTGAGCGGCGGCAACGACTTTCTCCCGAAGCCCTTCAATACCGCCGAATTGACGGTGAAAGCGGAAACCTGGATTTGGAAAAATCGCTACGGCCTTCTCTAGATTGGGCCGCCCCGCCGCGAAACGACTCGTTATCTGAGTCGCAGTTTATCGTTGAGAGCCGTGGAAAAATCCTGTACGCCCGCCACGACGTTTCCCGATCTCTCACTTTTTCGCCCACGCCCAAGCCTCCATGCAGAAGCCACTCGCTCTTTCCATCGCCGCCTGCCTCGCGTTGGCGGGCTGCCAAGTTTTCGATAAATCGGACGTCTGGGAGCAAGCCGTCCGCGTGCGTCCCGGCGAAACCACCCGCGACGCGGACCCGTCCAATGCTTACGCCGCCAAACTGCACGCCGCGTTCGCCGGGCGCGGCGTCGAGCACAAGGTGGTGGTCTATCAATACCGCTACACCACCCGCCTGCGCGAAGAGGCCGTGGGCACCCGGACTGCGGTCATTTATCGCGACAACTCCAATGCGCGCTACCAGTGGTGGCTGAAGGATGACCGATTGAACACGCCGGTCTGGCTGCCCAACGGCGACCTCGACAAGCAGGTCTCTTTCTACCTCCGCCGCAAGGCCGAAGTGATCGACAAAAAGGAATATCCGGGGCAGGGGGGCAGCGCCAAGACGAGCCTCGCCTTCGCCCGTCCGTCCCCAGCGCTGCGGGCTGCGGCGAAACCGCAACCGCAGGTCGCCATGACCAGGATCGTGCCCGTGCAAAAGGCGATCGAGCCAGTCGTTGCGCGGAAACCAGCGCCCACGCCCAAACTGGAAATCGCCAAGGCGCCCGAGGCGAGGAAGCCAGTTCAGAAAGTGGTCGTGGTCCAGCGACCAGTGATCAAGCCCGTGCCCAAACCCACCCCGGTGATCGCCAAGGCGCCCGAGGCGAGGAAGCCAGTTCAGAAAGTGGTCGTGGTCCAGCGACCAGTGATCAAGCCCGTGCCCAAACCCACCCCGGTGATCGCCAAGGTGCCCGAGGTCAGCAAACCCGTTCAGAAGGTGGTCGTCGCCCAGCCGCCGGCGATCAAGGAACCGGCTCCGAAAGCCGCGATCACCAAGATCAAGCCGGCCTTCCGCGCCGCTCCGGCGAGTTCGTTTTCTAATCCGCCACCGGCTCCCGCAACCGAAGAGGCCCCACCCGAGCCCATTGCCTCCCGGAGCAGCGTCCCCTGGTCGCCACCCTCCGTCCTCGACGCGAAGGAGCAATCGGACCTGACGGCCCCGCGTGACGCGCACCTTGAAAGACTCTTCCGGGCGAAACACGGCTCGGACTACAACCGTTTCAGCCCCTCCGACCGTCGGAAGATGCAGCAGCTTCAAAAGGGCGTGGCGAGCAGCGAATAACCCGCCCGCCCGGCACTTCCGACACTTGTCGCGCCCGCTCCGGGCGGGCATCTTCCGCCGCGATGCAAACCATCGTCATTGGCCACAAGAATCCCGACATGGATTCGATCTGCTCGGCGGTCGCTTACGCCGAACTCAAGCGCCTCTCCGGCCAGGCCAATGTCCTCCCCGCGCGCGCCGGCAATACCAATGAACGCATCGATTTCGTCCTCGATAAATTCGGGGTCGAGGCGCCGATGCTGATCAATGACCTTTCGCCGCGCGTCAGCGACGTCATGGAAGCGCGGGTCATTTCCGTGCACGCCGATTCTCCGGTCTATGATGCCCTCCAGCTCATCGACAAGAAGCGCCTGCGCGGGCTGCCCGTCGTCGATGACCAAAACCGCTGCCTCGGCCTGCTCAGCGCGTTCATGGTCAGCCACCATCTTTTTCCCCCGCGCGAGGAAGCCAGCAGCGCGCGGCTCGTCACCGCTTCGCTCGCCGACATCGTGACGACCTTCGGCGGTGCGCTGGTCAGCGGCTCGCTCTCCGCCGAGCCCGAGGAGCAAATGCTCGTAGTCGGTGCCATGGCGCAGGAATCCTTCGCTCCGCGCCTGCAAAAATACCGCGACAAAAACGTCGTCCTCTTCGTCGGTGACCGCCCGCACATCCAGAAAATGGCCATCGCCACGCGGGTCCACGCCATCATCGTTACCGGCGGTCTGCCCATCGACGAAGAGATCCGCGCCGCCGCGCGCGCGGCTAACGTGACGATGATCAGCTCGCCGCACGACACCGCGACCAGCGTGCTCCTTTCGCGCGGCGCCGTCCGCGTCGGTCGCGTGCTGGAGACGGATTATCGCAGCTTCCAGCCCGACACCCTGCTCGAAGACGCCCGCCACCTCGCCGCGCAAAGCGCCGCCTTCATTTTCCCCGTCATCGACGACCACGGCGGGCTCGTCGGCATCCTTTCGAAGTCCGACTTTCTCAAGGAAATCCCGCGCCAGCTCATCCTCGTCGATCACAACGAACTCGCCCAGGCCGTGCGCGGCGCGGACAAAGTGCCGATCGTCGAAATCCTCGATCATCACAAGCTGGGCGGCTTCGCCAGCGACACGCCGATCCTTTTTTGGAACAACCCGGTCGGCTCCACGAGCAGCATTGTCACCATGTGCTACCACCAGATGGGCATCCCCGTGCCGCCGCACATCGCTGGCCTGCTCATGGCGGGTCTCGTCTCCGACACCCTCAATCTCACGTCTCCCACGACCACACCCGCCGACGCCGATATCCTCAACCGGCTTTCCAGGATTGCCGGCGTCGATCCCGACGAACTCGCCGCGCAGATTTTCAGCGTCGGCTCCCCGCTGCTCACGATGACCGCCGAGCAGGCCATCACCGCCGACTGCAAACCGTACGAAGAAGCCGGCCACCGCTTCAGCGTCGCGCAAATCGAGGAGCTGACCTTTGCGCATTTCGGGGAAAAGCGCGATGCCCTGCTCGACGCGCTCGACACTTTCCGCAAACGCGAGGGTCTGCTCTTCGCCTGCCTGCTCGTCACCGATATCAACGACCAGACTTCGCTCCTCCTCGTGCAAGGCGCCGAATCCTTCCTGCAAAAGATCGACTACCCGCAGCGCGGCCCGCACATCTGGGAGCTGGCTGGCGTTGTCTCGCGCAAGAAGCAATTGCTGCCCTACCTGCTCCACTGCCTCGCGCAGATGAATGCGGCAGGAGGATAGCGGCAGCTCAATGAGCGAGTCGCTCTGAGGCACTCACAAAGCGGGAGTTTTGCCGGCGGCGGCCATGAACCTCTTCAAACGCGAGTCATCCTGAGCGGTGTTCCGTCGCCGGCGCAGGCGGGAAGGAACGCAGTCGAAGGTCCCGGCGGTTCCGGGCGATGTCGCTCCTGAATTCGCGGGATCCTTCGACTGCGCTCCGGCCACCTTTCCGCCTCCGCTCCGCTCAGGATGACGCCCACTTCTTGGGAGGTTCATTGGCAGCGCATTTCGAGATCCGGTTTTCTCCGCTCACGTCACCCACACCGGCTCCTCGTCCAAACCCGGACGACCGACGAGCAGCTCATGCGGTCCGTATTGCGCCTTGTAGGCCGTCGAAGGACAGCCCGCCACGCGATAGCCGAGATAGAGATGCGTGCTGCCGCGCTGCCGCGCCCATTCGATCTCGAAGAGCACACTCGCCACGCCCGGCGATCCCCCGGCGGCTTCGGGGTGATAGAAAAAATAGATCGAACTCACCGCCTGCGGCGTCGCGTCGATCAGCCCGAGCGCCACCAGCCGACCGCCGTCGTAGTATGCCATCTCCCGCGCGCAGGCATTTGGCGGGCAGAATGTCGCCGCATACTCCTCCGCATTCATCGGGCTCGGATTCCACCCGCGCGTCCGCTCGCGCATCGCGTGCCACACGCGAAACAGTTCCAGCCGCTCTTCCGTCACCTGCGGCGGCCCGATTTCCACCCGCAGATGCGCGCACTTTCGCCACGCGCGCCGCTGGCTCTTCGTCGGGCGAAACGTCGCCACCGGAATGCGCAGCGACACGCACTCCATGCAGCCCGCACACTCCGGGCGGAAGTATTGCAGCCCAAAGCGCCGCCAGCCGCGGATCAGCATCGCTTCATGCTCCCGCGGCGACACCTCGGTCAGGATGCGGTAATCCGTCGTCGCCATCCGCCCGGCGAGATAGGGGCACGCTTCGTCGAGCGCCGCCTGCCAGTGCTGCCGGGCCATCGCGATCGATCAGCGCCGAGGCGCCTCCGCGCGCTCACCGTACACCTCGCGCCGCAAGAGATCGCTCACTCCGCCCTGGTTCGTCATCAGCGCCTTCATGCTCCAATGAATGTGGCCCGGTGCGTTGTTGTTCAGTTCACCCTGTCGCGTGAGTTGGATCTGCCGCACCATCTCGCCGGCCGGGCGGGCGGCGCCGACCCGCTCCGTCGCGATGCCCGGCCAGATCGGCTTGCCCGCGCGGCTCTGCGCCCGCCACCAGTTCAGCAGCACGGGAAAACTCTGCTTCGCCGGTTCGATGCTCCAGTAGAGCTGCGGCGCGAGATAGTCGCACCACCCCTGCGCCAGCCAATGTCGCGAGTCGGCAAAGAGATGATCGAAGGAATCGAGCGACGCTTGCGTGGTCGCCGGCACGCCCGGGCGCCAGATGCCGAAGGGACTGATCCCCACGCGTACCGATGGCTTCGCCGACTTCACGCCCTTATACATCGCCTCCACAAAACGGTTCACATTCTCCCGCCGCCAGTCGCCGCGGCTCATTCCCGTGGAGGCGCCGTGGCGCTGCCAGCTTGCTTCATCGGGAAACGTCGCCCCGCCCACCGGATAAGGGTAAAAATAGTCGTCGATGTGGACGCCATCGATGTCGTAACGCCGGACCACATCCAGGATCACCTCGAGCACATAGCGGCGCGCCTCCGGTTCCCCGGGATCGATGTAGCTCAGACCCGCGTAGCGCCGAATCCACTCCGGGTGCGTGTTCATCACATGATTCGGCGCATTGGGAGCCGAGGACTTCGTCGCCGCGCGGAATGGATTAAACCAGGCGTGCAGCTCGATGCCGCGCGCATGCGCCTCGGCAATCGCAAACGCCAGCGGATCGTAACCCGGATCGCCGCCCTGCCTGCCGGTCAGGAACACCGACCACGGCTCCTTCTTCGAGGCATAGAGAGCATCGGAAACGGGACGGACTTGGAGCAGAATCGCATTCAGCTTCAGCGACTGCGCGCGATCCAGCATGGCGGTGAGCTGCGCCTTCTGCGTCGCCGCGGGCAGCCCCGGCTTCGATGGCCAGTCGAGATTGTAAACCGTCGCCACCCACGCCGCGCGAAACTCCTGCTCCGCGCGCAGCGGCGTGAAAGCGAAAATCAGGGCGAGAAAACAAAGTGATGGAATCTTCATGGGTCGGCGGTGCGTTTGACTCTACTGGTCGCCCGCCGAATTTCCATCTTCATGCCCGCCACTTCCGCCGCTCTTTCCCCCGTCTTCGCGTGGTTCGCGGCGAAGTATGGGGAACCGACTCCGGCGCAGCGCGCCGCGTGGCCGCGTATCGCCCGCGGCGAGAACATCCTCCTCGCTTCTCCGACCGGCACCGGCAAGACCTTCGCCGCCTTCCTCGGCGTGCTGGATCAGCTCGCGCAGCAGCACGCCGCCGGCACTTTGCGCGACGGCATCCAATGCGTCTATGTCTCCCCGCTGCGCGCCCTGAGCTACGATCTGGAGAAAAATCTTCGCGAACCGCTGCATGAACTCTTCGGCGAAAAGCCACCCATTCGCGTCGAGTTGCGCAGCGGCGACACCAGCGCGAGCGCGCGGGCGCGGCAATATCTCAAGCCGCCGCACATCCTGCTCACGACGCCGGAAAGCCTGTGCGTGTTGCTCAGTCAGGACAAGTGGCTCGGCCTGCTGGCCAGCGTGCGCTGGGTGATCGTCGATGAAATTCACGCCCTCGCGGACAACAAGCGCGGCGCGCACCTTGCCCTGAGCATCGAGCGCCTGGCCCACGGTCAGCCGCGACTGCAGCGCATCGGTCTTTCGGCGACGGTCGCCCCGCTGGCGGAGGTCGCACGTTTCCTTGCCGGGACCCACGGCCAATGCGCCATCCTCGACGTGGCCTCGGCCAAGAAAGTCGATCTGCGCGTTTACACACCGCTGCGCAAGAATCCCTATCCGGAAGCCGGCTACACCGGCCAGCGACTCATCCGCGAACTCGGCGAGCTGATCAAGAAACACACCACCACGCTCATCTTCTGCAATGTCCGCTCGGGCGCGGAAGCGGTGACTTTCTGGCTGCGCGAAAATTTCCCCGAGCTCGCGGATGGGATCGAATGTCACCACGCTTCGTTGGAGCGGGACGTGCGCCGCGAAGTCGAAGACCGGCTCAAGCGCGGCGAGTTGCGCGCGGTGGTGTGTTCGACCAGCCTCGAACTCGGCATCGACATTGGCTCGGTGGATCTCGTCGTGATGATGTCCACGCCGAAGGGCGTGAGCAAAGCGCTCCAGCGCACCGGACGCGCCGGGCACAATATCCACGCGATCAGCCACGGTGTGCTCATGGCCACGAATGTCAGCGACCTCGTGGAAGCCTGCGCCACCACGCTGCTCGCGCGCACGCGGCATCTCGAGCAAGTGCGCGTCCCGCAGGCGCCGCTCGACGTGCTCGCGCAGCATCTGGTGAGCATGGGCTGCACGAGCCGCTGGTCCCGTGCGGATGCGTTCGCGCTGGTTCGCAGCGCTTACTCTTTTCGCGATCTCGAGGAGGCGGAATTTGGCGACGTGCTTGATTATCTCGCGGGCGGCGGCGCCTCCCTGCGTCAGCAATACACCGAGGTCTTCGGCAAGATCGAACTCGACGATGACAGTTTCGAAACGCGTCAGGGCCGGGTCCGGCGGGAGTTCCTGCAGAATGTCGGCGTGATTCCGAGCGTCGGCTCGGTGCGCGTGCGCACAAAGATGCGCGCGCTCGGCACCGTCGAGGAAAGCTTCATCCGCTTCCTGCGGATCGGCGATGTCTTCATGATGAGCGGGCGGCCGGTGCGCCTCGACCGCGTCACGACCATGGAGGCGTGGGTCACGCCTGCGCCGGGCGCCATTCCCACGGTGCCGCGCTGGAACGCGAGCAAGATGGCGCTTTCCAATCGCGTCTGCGAAGAGATCACCGCCTTCCGCAGCGAGCTGCGCGACGAGATCGCCGCAACCACGCCGCTGGTGCCGTGGATTGCCACGCGGCTGGATTGCGCCCGCCCGAATGCGGAAATCATCGCGCGCATTCACCTCGCGCAACATGAGCTGTCGGAGATCCCGACCGCCGACTTTTTACTCGTCGAAGAGTTCATCGAGATGGCGCAGCAGCCGCTCCCGCCCTACGGCGAAGGCAATGCGCGCTCCGGCGGTTCGAAGAAAGCGGCGAAGCACCGCGCACCCCAACCGTTCGCGCACCACTACTTTTTCCACTCGCTCATCGGCCGCGCGGCCAATGATGCGCTCGCGCGCGTCGTTACCTTCCGCCTCAGCCAGCTCCGCGGAGGCAACGCCATTGCTACGCCGCACGATTACGGCTTTGTGCTCACGGTCGCACCGCAGCAGGGCTTCGACGAAGCCGCGTTGGTCGCCCTGCTCGATCCGCGAAAATTCGAGGAGCAACTGCACGCCGCTCTCGGCCAGTCGGAGATGCTGAAGTATCATTTCCGCAACGCCGCGCAAACCGGGCTCATGGTGTATCGCAATTACTTCGATCAGAAAAAGCCGCTGCGGAAACTCGCGTGGTCCACGGAAGTCATCTTCAACGTGCTCCAGCAGCACGAGCCCGATCATGTGTTGATGCGCGAGGCGCGCCGCGACACCTTGCGAACGTTTCTCGACACGGAAAGCGCGCTGGCCTTTCTCCACGCGCAGGCGGAGCGGCCCGTTCGCCTGCGTCGCGTGGACCGCGTGCCGCCGCTGTCCTTTGCGATGTACGCGACGAAAATCAAGGAGGCGCTGCTCGTCGAAGATCCTTACGAAACGATGGAGCGTCTCTATCATCAGTGGTGGAACGAGATCGAAAATGGACCGCAGCCGACTTGAACTGGAACCCGGCCTCTGGCTCGACGCCGGCCGCGCGGTCTGGCTGGCCGAGCCGCAGGTGCTGGTCGTGGCCGACCTGCATCTCGGTTACGCGTGGGCGCACCGCGCCGATGGGCAACTCCTGCCACTCACCGCGCGGGAAGATTCCACCGAGCGCCTGCTGGCTTTGCTCGACCGCTATCCCGCGCGGGAAGTGATCGTGTTGGGCGACGTCGTGCATCGCGCGATCGACGCGCCGGCGCTCCAGTCCGAGTTGCGCTGGCTGGCCCTGGCCGTCGGGGAACGCGCGCGCCTGCGGCTCATCGGCGGCAATCATGACCGCGAGCTGGCCGGCATCCTCGCGCGCGCGGGCCTCGCGCTGGAGGTGAACGAGGAGATCACGGTGGGGCCGCATCTTTTTCTGCATGGCGATGGCCTGGATGAAACGCTCGCCGCGGCAAGATTGCGCACGCAGGCCGGGCAGGGGGGGCGCGTGATTTTCGGCCACGAGCATCCCGCCATCGTGCTGACCGACGGCGTGGCTTCTCATCCCAAGTGCCCGTGCTTTCTCGCCGGTCCCGGCGCGCTCGTGCTCCCGGCCTTCTCTGCCTGGGCCGCCGGAACCAGCATCCGGGAGCGCCGCTTCCTTTCCCCGTACGCGCGCCTCAGCCAGTTCGATCGCGCCATCGCCATCGTCGCCGACAAATTGCTCCCCGTGCCGCTGGCGCCCCGGTGAGCCGCGCTTGCGCTGCCCGGCAAAATCGGGCCTTCTTCCCCGCCTGATGCCGCCCATCCGGTTTTATCTGCCCGACGCACTCCCCGCCGACCTGCCGTCGTCGCCGGATGTGTATTGGACGGGCTTTCTCGGGAAGATGCGGAGCGGGGTTTATGCGTGGATCGTGCAGACCTATCAGCGCCTGCGCGCCGCCGGTTTCCCCTGCGAAATGACGCACACGCTTCCGCAGGACGGCATCATGGTCGCGCATCGGAAGTCGCTGCCGCGCGATTACGTGCCGCCGCCGGGAGTGCTCTTCGTCTGCGTCCGCGCCGACGCGACGTTTCATCCCTACGCACATCTGCATGTGGTGCTGAACCGGCTCGCGCTCAGCCGTTGGCATCCAACGATCTATCTGCCGCACTGGCCGCAGGCCGGTTTGTTGCCCCGCGATCCGACGCGGGGTGATCGCTGGGAAAATGCCGCGTTTTTTGGCGATCCGGGTTGTCTCTCAAACGAAATGCGCGGGCCGGAGTGGGAGGCGATCCTGCGCGAACTCCAGCTTACCTGGCATTTCGTCGGCCCGGAAAAATGGCACGACTTCCGCGAGGTCGATGTGGTCGTGGCGGTGCGCGGCTTTGACCGGCATCGCCACGGCAACAAGCCACCGACCAAGCTTTTCAACGCCTGGCACGCGGGCGTGCCCGCGATTCTGGGGCGCGAATCGGCCTACCAGGACGAGCGGCGCGGGCCGCTCGATTATTTCGAAGCCGGTTCCTTCGCCGAGGTCGTCGCAGCGCTGCGGCGCTTGCAGGCCGATCCCGAACTCCGCCGCGCCATGGTGGCGAATGGTCGGGAGCGGGCGCGGGAAAGCGACCCGGCGGTCATCGTCGCGCGCTGGCGCGAATTGTTTGAAACCGTCGCCGTCCCCGCTTACGAGAACTGGCGCAGTCCATCAGCCATCCGACAGGCGCTCTTCCGATGGAGCGGCTGGTTGAAAACCAAGGAGCAGGACTGGCGCGAGCGGTTCTGGCGTTGACCAACGTAGGCGGCTCTTCCCAGAGCCGCTTTTTTTCTCGGGGGGCATCGCGCGGCGATGCCCCCCCCGAGCGGCTCTGGGAAGAGCCGCCTACGGTTTCGCGCGAACTTAAATCGCGAAGTCCTGATACTCCGGCTTCACCGGTTCCGTTGGCGGAAAGAGCATGCCGGCACCTACCGTCTGGTTGCTACCCTGCTCGATGAGGATGAAGGAACCGGTCAGGCGATTGGTCGCGTAGCCGTCGAAGATCAGCGGCTTCGAGGTACGCAGGTGGACCTCGCCGATGCCGTTCATGGCCAGTTCCGCTGGTTCGCACTCGGGCTCGAAGGTCTGGATATTGATGCTGTGATCGAGGCTGGTGATCATCGCCTGCACGGTTTGCGTGGCGTGCTTGAGGAAATATTTTTTACCTTTGGTGAGGGGTCGCTGGTTCATCCAGCAGACATGCGCCCGCAGCTCGGAACTCATCCCCGGCAGGCTATCCAGGCCGACGATCATATCGCCGCGGCTGACGTCGATATCGTGCTCCAGGCAGAGCGTGACGGACTGCGGCGCGAAGGCTTCCTCCACCGGGCCGTCGTAGGTCCAGATTTGTTTCACCGTGGTCTTCAACCCCGCCGGCAGCACCATGATTTGCTGCCCGACTTTCACCAGGCCGCGCGCGATCTGGCCGCTCAGTCCGCGGAAGTCGTGAAGCGCGTGATCGGTCGGATTGTTCGGGCGATTCACCCATTGCACCGGCATGCGGAAAGCCGTGAGATCCCAATCGCTGGCAATGTGGACGGTCTCGAGGTGGCCGAGGAGCGTGGGGCCTTGGTACCACGGCGTCTGCGGCGAAGCGTCCACGACGTTGTCGCCATTGAGCGCGCTGATCGGGATGAACTTCACGTCCTTGAGCACGCCGAGCTTGGGCAGGAAAGCTTCGATGGCGTCGCGAATTTCGAGGAAGCGCTCTTCGCTCCAGCCGACGAGGTCCATCTTGTTGACCGCGACGACGAGGTGCGGCGTGCCGAGCAGTGCGGCGAGGTAGGTGTGCCGGCGCGTTTGTTCGATGACTCCGAGGCGCGCATCCACCAGCACGATGGATAGGTTCGCCGTCGAGGCACCCGTGACCATGTTGCGCGTGTACTGCACATGCCCCGGCGTGTCCGCGACGATGAACTTCCGCCGCGGCGTGGCGAAGTAGCGGTAAGCGACGTCGATGGTGATCCCCTGCTCCCGTTCGGCGCGCAGGCCGTCGGTGAGATTGGCGAGATTGATCTGCCCGCCGCCAGTGATGTCGGCGGAACGCTCCAGCGCCTCGATCTGATCTTCCATCAGATTCTTGGAGTCGTAGAGCAGACGGCCGATGAGCGTGGACTTGCCGTCATCGACGCTGCCGCAGGTGTTGAAACGAAGGAGTTCGATCGGGTGCGAAGGCATCAGAAGTATCCTTGTTTTTTGCGGTCCTCCATCGCGGCCTCGCTGGATTTGTCATCCGCGCGCGAGCCGCGCTCGGTCACGCGTGCGGCGGCGATTTCGGCGATGATGTCGTCCACAGAAGTCGCGGGGCTAACCACGAGGCCAGTGCTGATGATGTCGCCGATCGTCCGCACGCGGACGACGAGTTCCTTCACTTCTTCCTTTTCCTTCGGCGGCAGAATGTCGGTCACCGGCAGCCATTGGCCGCCGCGGCGCACGCACTGGCGCGTGTGCGAAAAATAGATCGACGGAACTTCCAGCTTCTCTTGCTTGATGTATTCCCACACGTCCATCTCGGTCCAGTTCGAGAGCGGGAAGACGCGCATGTTTTCGCCGGGATTGATCCGCGCGTTGTAGAGGTTCCAGATTTCCGGACGCTGATTCTTCGGATCCCATTGGCCAAAGCCGTCGCGGAAGCTGAAGAAGCGTTCCTTGGCCCGCGCCTTTTCCTCGTCGCGCCGCGCGCCGCCGATCGCGCAGTCGAATTGAAACTCCTCGAGCGCCGCGAGTAGCGTCGGGATCTGGAGGCGGTTGCGGCTCACCTCGCCGGGATTCGGCACCGCGATGCCGGAGGCGATGGCGTCCTCGACTTTGCGGACGATGAGTTTGCCGCCGAGTTCCTTGGCGCGCTTGTCGCGAAAGATATTCAGTTCGGGAAAGTGATGCCCGGTGTCCACGTTGAGGAACGGCATCGGGATGTCGGACGGGCGAAACGCTTTCTCCGCGAGGCGCAGCAGGCAGATGGAATCCTTGCCGCCGGAGAACAACAACGCCGGACGCTCAAACTCCGCCGCCACCTCCCGCATGATGTGGATGGCTTCGGTCTCGAGATACCCGAGATGGTCGAGATGGTAGGAACTGCTCATCGCTTCAAGCCTTCGCCACCGCTGCTCCGCCCCAAGCCGCGTGCAGGCCGCACTCGCGCTTTTCGTCCGCCTTGGCCGGGTCGAAATAGTCCCACTCGTTCGGTAAATCGTGCTCGGTGAGGTAGGCGTGCATGTCCTTGTCGGTCCACGGGAAAACGGGGCTGACCTTGAGGCTGCCGAAGTTCCCGTCGTGGCTGATGATGTCGAGCCCGGCGCGGTTCGGGTTCTGCACTTTGCGCAGCGCGGTGATCCAGACCGTCGGCGCAAGTTCGCGCATCCCGCGCTGAAAGGGCTCCAGCTTCATCGTTGTGCTGAAGGCCTTGATCCGCTCCTCGTTCTCCGGCGTCGGCTCGGGCGCGCCGCCATAGACGGCGTCGTAATGCGCCGTGGTCATCTTCGGCACGAACGCCTGGATGTTCAGCTTGAGCCGCGCCTTCAAGTCCTCGGCGTGCCGGTAAGTCGCGGGCTTGTTGTAGCCGTGATCCACCCACAGCACCGGGATGTCTGGCTGGACCTGCGTGACGAGATGCAGCACGACCGCTTCGTAGGGACGGAAGTTCGTCGAGACGATGGCGCGCCCGCCGGCCTGCGCGATGGCCCAGCGCACGATCTCCAGCGGCGACTTTTCTCGGAGTTCGGCGTTGGTTCGGGTGATTTGGTCGGGAGTCATGGGAAATGGGGACGGCGAGCGTCCACCCGGATGAGGGGGTTTTCCATCCAAAATCCGGGGAAGTGTGTCTTAAGGCGGGGCGGCTGAAGCCGTGCCCGGAGCGCGGGTCAGGCGAGCGATTTGGCCGCATCGACCACCGCCTGCGCGGTGATGCCGAGGACTTCCATCACCTTGCCGCCGGGCGCGCTGATGCCGAAGCGGTCGATGCCGACGACTTTGCCGTCGAGCCCGACATACTTGTACCAGAGCCCGGTCACGCCGGCCTCGATGGCCACGCGCTGGCGGCACGAAGGCGGGAGCACCTCGTCCTTGTAAGCCTGCGACTGGAGGTCGAAGCGGTGGAAGCTGGGCACGCTGACCACGCGCACTCCGTCACCCAGCGTCTTGGCGGCGGCGACGGCATGCTGCACTTCGCTGCCCGAGCCGAGCAGGATGGTCTTGAGTGGGCCGGTTTCCTTGACGAGCACATAAGCGCCCTTGGCCACGCCGTCGCGGCGGGTCTGGACGGATGCTTCGTTGAGCATCGGCACGACCTGGCGGGTCAGCGAAAGGAGCGTCGGGCCGGTCTTGTGCAGCAATGCGGCGGCGAAAGCGCCGGCGGTCTCCTCGGGATCGGCGGGGCGGATCACGTCGAGATTGGGGATGAGGCGCAGGGCGCTCACCGTCTCGACCGGTTGATGCGTCGGGCCGTCTTCGCCCACACCCACGGAGTCATGGGTGAAGATGTAGAGCGTCGGCAGACCGCTCAGCGCGGCGAGGCGGATCGAACCGCGGCAGTAGTCCGCGAAGACGAGGAACGTCGCGCCGCTGGCGCGGAAGAGTCCGTCGTAGGCGATGCCGTTCATGATGCCGCACATGCCGTGCTCGCGAATGCCGAAGCGGATGTTGCGACCGCTCCAGTTGTCGGGCGAAAAGTCCTTGCTCGCGTTGATGTAGTTGAGCGTCGAGCCGTGCAAGTCGGCGCTGCCGGAGACAAGATTCGGCACCGCTTCCGCCACCGGTTGCAGTACGTCGCTGCCCGCCTTGCGCGTCGCGATCTTCGCGTCCGCGGGGAAAGCCGGGATCTTGCTCAGCAAATCGGTGGGCACCTCGCCCTTCACAAACGAGTCGAGTTCCTTGGCCAGCGCCGGATTGGCCTTCTGCCACTCGGCATACAGCGCACTCCACTGGTCGTATTCCGCGGCCAGCTTCTTGCCGTGCTCGATGAAATACGCCCGCGTGTCGCCGCTGACAAAAAAGTGCTCCTCATCCGGCAGACCGAGTCCTTTGCGCGCCGCAGCGATGAACTTCGCGCCGCCTTCGCCGTGCGCCTTGGCCGTGCCCGCGACTTCCGGGATGCCTTTGCCGATCAGCGTCTTCGCGATGATCAGTTGCGGTTTGCCCGTCGCCGCCTTGGCCTTCTCAAAAGCCGCGAGGAACGCCACCGGGTCATTGCCCTCGATCGTCTGCACGTCCCACTCGATGGCCTCGAAACGCTTCGCCGCGTTTTCGCTCTGCGTGGCGATGGCCATCGCGTCGAGCGTCACGTCGTTGGAATCGTAAATCAGAATCAGGTTATCGAGCTTGAAGTGCCCGGCGAACGCGATCGCCTCCATGGCCACGCCTTCCTGCATGCACCCATCGCCGGCCAGGGCCACGATGTGGTTATCCAGAATGGGGTGCGCGCTGGTGTTGAATTTCGCCGCCGCCATCTTCTGGGAAACGGCGTATCCGACCGCATTGGCCACGCCCTGACCGAGCGGCCCCGTCGTCGCTTCCACACCCGCCGTTTCGTGAAACTCCGGATGCCCCGGCGTATGCGAACCGAGCACGCGGAACTTCTTCACCTGCTCGTGATCCACACTCGCGTAGCCACTGAGGTGCAGCCACGAATAGAGAAACATCGAACCATGCCCCGCGCTCAGGATGAAACGGTCGCGATTCAGCCATTTCGGCTCGGCGGGATTGTGCTTCAAAGCGTGCCCGTAAAGGACCGCACCGATTTCCGCACAACCGAGCGGCAGGCCGAGGTGACCGGAATTACAGGCGTGAACGGCGTCCATGGCGAGGCCCCGGGCCTCGTTGGCCGCCTGCGAGAGGGCAGCGAGATTGAGTGACATAGGTTTTAAGAGGCGGCGAGAGTAGGGGCTGGACTTTTGAAGTCAAGAACGTGGACATTCGGCGGCCAATCGCCCTGCGTGGACACCACCGCCGCCATCCTCCTGCGTAAAACCAAACTCACGGAGACGAGTCTGATTGTGACGTGGTTCACCGAGGCGCATGGAAAAATCAAGACGGTGGCCAAGGGAGCGCGGCAGCCGAAGAGCCGTTTTGCCGGCGTGCTCGACCTGTTTTTCGACTGTGAGATTCAGTTTGCGCGGAGCCGGACGAGTGAACTTCATCAACTGCGCGAGGTGGTGCTGCGCAATCCACACGAAGGACTGCGCCTGGATTATGGGCGCGTGGCGTTGGCGGCCTATTTCGTGGAGCTGATCGAGCTGGCGACGGAACCCGATCACCCGGCGCCGGAACTGCACGACCTGCTGCGCCGCGCCTTCGCGCATCTGAACGAACAGCCGGCATCGCTCCGGGCGCTGTTGCACTTTGAGTCGGAGTTGACCCGGTTGCTGGGTATTCAGGGGCAGGAAAATGTGACGCCGGCAGTGGCGATTGGCCGCGTGTATCATCGCCTTCCGGGCGCCCGCCCCGGCCTGCTCAAGACGCTGAAGAAGCCTTAGTTTGAAAAAAAAGCGCGAGCCATTCTGAGCGAAGTGTAACGGAGTCGAAGAATCCTGTCCGGGGACGTCCGTGGTGATTTCACGGGGTTCTTCGACTGTGTTCCGTCCCGCCTTCGCCCACGACGGAACTCCGCTCAGAATGACTCGCGATATTAAACGCCGAGCGTGGCGCGCTGCCACGGCATCATGCGCGCGGCGGTTTCTTCCGGATTGGAGGCGAGGCTTTCGAGCATGGACTTCGGCGCGATGAGCGAGGGGTCGAGTTGCAGCGCCGCGGCGGCATCGTCGCGCTTCTTTTTGAAATCGCGGAAGCGGATTTCCTCCTCGCGGCTCGGGCGCAGGCGCGGCTTGCGGATGATCTGCGGCCACTCGCTTTCGGGCAGGGCTTTGGCTTTCTCCGCGGCCTCGTAGAAGCGGCGGCGGCGGGCGCCGTGGAGTTGGGAGAATTCGACCTCCTGATTGGCATCGAAGCGCGCGGCGGCGGTGATGAGCTGTTCGCTGTGGAGGATGTGGAAGGTCGGGCGATCGACGGCCTGGGCCTCGGCTTCGCGCCAGTGCCAGAGCTCGCGGAGAATGGCCGAGGCGCGACCACGCAGCTCGGTGTGACCGGTGATCTTCCAGACCTGCTCGGGGTCGCGTTCCTTGGTGATGGTGGAGGCGACGATGGCCTTTTCGCAGAACTGCCGGAACCATTCGGTGCGGTCGAGGCGGGCGAGTTCAGCTTCGAGGATGGCGACGATTTCCAAAAGGTAGTGCGTGTCCTTGACTGCGTAGTCGAGCATTTGCGGCGGGAGCGGGCGGCGCGCCCAGTTGGCTTTCTGCGAGCCTTTGACGAGTTCGACGCTGAAGTAGCGTTTGATGAGCGCGGCGAGGCTGAACTCGGGGATGCCGCAGAGGCGCGCGGCGATCATGGTATCGAAGACGCTCGACGGGCCGCCGTAGCCGACGCGGCGGAGCAGGCGCAAATCGTAGTCGGCGCCGTGGATGATGAGTTCCTTGCCCTCGAACGCGGCGAAGAGCGGATCAAGCGGGAAGCCGGCGAGCGGGTCGATGAGCAGGTCGTGTCCGGGGACGCTGATCTGGATGAGGCAGAGCTTTTCGTAATAGCAGTGCAGGCTGTCCGCCTCGGTATCGATGGGGATGCGCGCGTGCGGAGCGAGCAGCGGGAGGATGGCGGCGAGGCCGTCGGAGTTTTCGATCAAGGGATTCATTTAGTCGCGCAATCCGGTAAGGAGCAGTTCCGCATTCGACTTCGTGGACTTGAGCGCGTGGATGAGGATTTCCGTGGCTTCCATCGGCGGGAAGGCCGCGAGCTGGCGCCGGAGGATATTCACGCGCTCGAACTCCTGCGGGTGGTAGAGCAATTCGTCGCGGCGGGTGGCGGAGGCGAGGATGTTGAGCGCGGGATATACGCGCTTGTCGGACAGTCCGCGGTCGAGGTGCAGCTCCATATTGCCGGTGCCTTTGTACTCTTCAAAGATCAGGTCGTCCATCCGGCTGTTCGTCTCGACGAGCGCGGTGGCGAGGATGGTGAGGCTGCCGCCTTCCTCGGTATTGCGCGCCGCGCCGAAGAACTTCTTCGGCTTGACCAGCGCCTTGGAATCGACGCCGCCCGACATGGTGCGCCCGCGGTTGCCCTGCATGTTGTTGTAGCCGCGCGAGAGGCGGGTGATGGAGTCGAGGAGGATGACGACGTGTTTCTTGATCTCGACAAGACGGCGGGCGCGGTCGGCGACGAGTTCGGCGACGGCGGTGTGGCGCGCGGGGCCTTCGTCGAAGGTGGAACTGTAGATTTCGCAGTTCACGCTGCGTTTGAAGTCGGTGACTTCCTCGGGGCGTTCATCGACGAGCAGGAGGATGAGGTGCGTCTCGGGGGAGTTTGTGAGAATGGAGAGCGCGAGGTCTTTGAGCAGCACGGTTTTGCCGGTGCGCGGCGCGGCCACGATGAGTCCGCGCTGGCCGCGGCCGAGCGGCGCAACGAGATCGACGGCGCGGCCGGTGATGGATTTGCTCTTCGGATTCTCGAGAATGATGCGCTCGGTCGGGTGCAGCGCGGTGAGGTTGTCAAAGTCCTTGGTTTCCTTCCAATCCGCGACCGGGATGTCCTCGATGGTGAGGACGTGATCGATGGTCATGAACTTCTCCCGATCGCGTGGCGGGCGGATGCGGGCGGTCAGGCGATTGCCGTTGCGGAGGAAGTGCTGACGCTCGATCTGCGGGGGCATGTACACGTCCTGCGGGAGCGAGCGGAAATTATAGCGCGGCCAGCGGAGAAAACCGGTGCCTTGCGGGGACATCTCGACGACTCCGTCGGCGAATAATTCAGTGCCGCGCTGGGCGTAAGCCTTGAGGAGTTCGAAGACGAGGTGGTGACGGGTCTTCTCGGGATTGAGCCGGATGCGGAGGGCTGCGGCCCGTTCCGAGAGTTGCGCGAGCGTTTCCTGATGCAATTCGTCGATCCAGAGCTGCGCGGGGACAGACGGCTCGGCGTTGGGCGTGGGGGGGAGTCAGCCATGGCGCTGCCGGAGGGCTCCGGCGAGGAGTCGGGCTTGTCGGTCGAGGCAGGAGGAGGTGGAGTCATTCCAAATGAGGTGGTCAGCTTGGGCGATCTTCGCCGCGAGGTCGAGTTGCGCGGCGATGATCTGGTCGGCGATGGTTTCAGAAAGATGGCGTTTTCGGAGGAGGCGGGCGCGCTGCGTGGCGGGTGGGCACGCCACGACGATCACCGCGGCGAAGTGGATCTGCGCGCCCGTTTCATACAGCAGCGGGATATCGACGCATAACCAGCGGCCGGTCTTGATGGCGTCAGCGGCGCGGGCCACCCAACGGCTGCGGATCGCAGGATGGAGGATGTGCTCGAGTTCACGACGTTTGGAGGGATCGGCAAAGACGACCTCGCGGAGCCAGGCCCGGTCGGGCTGGCCGGCGGGGTCAAAAGCTCGGGGTCCGAAGGTGGCGCGCACCGCTTCACGAATCGGCGGATCGTTCGCGAGCAAATCCCGCGAACATTGGTCGGCATCAAAAAGCTCCGCCGACAGGGTCCGGCAGAATACCTCGGAGAACGTCGATTTTCCCGTGGCGATGCCACCGGTGATGCCGAGCGCGGGCACGGGCCCGGTTATTTGCTCATCAAGGGCAACTCCATCGGCAGGCCGACATCCGGCGGGGCGAGCATCTCGATGATTTCTTCCTTTTCATCGTCCGCGCGGACTGTTTCACCGGCGGGGTTGATCAGTTTGGCGGAGACGAAGATGACGAGATTGCGCTTGAGGTGCTGGTCCACGCTGGAGCGGAAGAGCCGGCCAATGATCGGGATGTCGCCGATGATCGGAACCTTATCCTCCACCTTCTGCACGTCCTCCCGGATGAGCCCGCCGAGCATGACGGTCGAGCCGTCGAAGACGCTGACGCTGGTCGTCACCTTGCGGGTGCTGAAGATCGGCTGGTTGATGACGTTCGGGGTGATGACATTGATCATCGTCACGCCAAGCGGGCTGGTCGAGGTCGTTTGAATAGGGCTGCCGTAGTTGATGAAGCCTTCAAATTCCACGACTTGAGGGACGAGGTTCAAATCAATCGTATAGCCATCGGGACCAACCACCGGTTCGACTTCAAGGGTCACACCCGTGTTCCGCGTTTCGAAGGCGGTCGGGGTGGTGGGAGTGACGGGGAAAGTACTCGATTGAGTGGCGGGAACCAGTGCGCTTTGAACGGGTGGAGAGAAGGTTTGCGGAATTTGTGGCGGGTCAAACTCGGTCGGATAGCGGAATTCACGAATGATCTCGATGACGGCCCGCTGGCCGCTCTTGGTGGTCACGCGCGGGGAGGAGAGTAGATCGACTCCCTTCTTTTGGTTGAGCGCGCGGATCACGACCTGGAATTGCGGGTCGGTAAAGACGCCGGCCAGGGCAGCGATGCCGGGTGCCAGACGACCACCTGCACCGGCACCAAAGAGCAGCGCATCAATGGCGTTCGCGCCGATGGCAGTGCCACCGCTTCTATTTCCACCGGTCACCGGGTTGCCGCCGACCACCGCATTGCCCGGAGCGACAAACGGGAAGTCGAGCGGGTTGGTGCCCGCTTGATTGCCGGAGGTGCCGCCGGCGGCGAACAGGTTGGCGGAGCCGCGGGCATTGAACGCCCCAATCAGCCAATCAAAACTGAGTTCCTTGAGATTGTTCTGCGTGATCTCGACGAACTTGGCCTCGATCTCGACTTGCGTAGGACCCTGGCCGCGCCCGCCGGTTTCGATGATGGTATCGACGAGGTCGAGTTGGTCCTGGGTATTTTTGACGATGAGCCGGCTGCTCCGAACGATGTAGATGGCTGACGCCGCGCCATTAAATTGCACACCGTTGGCAATGAGCCAGTTCTTGGCCGATTCACGGTCGGCAATGCCGCTGCCTCCCTTGGAAGCATCGGCGGGCGCTCCGCCACCACCACCGAAAGCGGGCGCGGCGAGCCCTGCTCCTCCGGCTGCGGCGCCGGGGGTGCGCGGGATGAGATCTGGTGGGATTTTCCACTCTTTGACGACGAGCGTTTCCGTGTTTTCGCTGATCGGCACGACGGAAACGGCGAAGGGTTCGACCTTGAATTTGAGATTGGCGAGGCCGGTGACGTAGCGCAGGGCTTCGATCAGGGGAATGTTCGTCAGCGAAACGGTGATCCGGGCATCCGCCGGATTGCCAAAGGCCGCCGGGGCGGCCGCAGGCATCGCCGGCGCCGCCGGGGTGGGATCGAGACCGGGAATGCCGGGAACGCCAGCCGGAGCCGCCTCGGGCAGGCCGCCAGGCGCGCCGCCACCGGAGCCTTCGAGCTTCAGCACGATGTTGACGCCTTTGTCGCCAGGGGCGGAATCGATGTCGAGTTCCTGGCTCTTCTTTTTCAGGAAATCGACCGCTTCCCGGATGGTCGCCTCGCGGAACTCCAGCTTCGGAATGATGATCCGGTCGAGTTTGCGCCGGATGCGCTCAGAATTTCCGGCGTCGGTCCGCCCTTCGGTCACGGGAATCTCGGTGGGGAGGCTGAACCGCCGAATGGGTCGCTGCCAGGCGAGATCGACCTGCCGGATGTTGTCCGAGCGCGTCTCGTTGTAGGCGGCCACGCCGTAATCGCTGATCTTGCGGTTGATGATCTCCTGCATCTTCCGCGCGGCGATGTTGTATTTATCGACGTTGAGGATCTGCTCGCAGCGCTTCTTGGCCATGTCGTAGCGGCCCGTATCCAGAAATCCCTGCGCTTCGATAAACCACTGCTTCACCTGCTCGACATTGGCCCGGAATCTCGGCCCGATGGTCTTGTTGTAATAGTCCGGTTGTTCGAGCCGGGCGAGGATGATGACGGCCTGCTTGCAGCTCGGATCGTAGCGTTCGTCGAGCACGATCCGCAGCGTGTTTTCGGCGTCAGCATATCGGCCCTCGGTGATGCGCTGCTCGGCCAGCTTGCAACTGGCGTCGCAGAAACGATCCAGCGCGCTGTTGTAAAGCGAACGCGAATTGGGCGCGTTGGGGATGATGTCGCAGGCGTTTTTGTAGTAAGCCGTCGCCTTTTCGTAATCCTTGTCCTTCATCGCACGGTCACCGCTATCGATGGCTTCCTTGCCCCTCCGCTCATAGTCGTAACGGCGCGCCTTTTCCCGCTCCGCAGCCCCTTCCACCGAACCGCGATAGCCTCCCTGAGCCAGGCTGAGTGCGGGTGCAGTGAAAATCGAGCAGACCAGCAACGAGGAAATCGTAGTCGCGAGTGGGGGTTTGGTCATGGCGGTGCGTTACTTGGGTTGGTTGAAAATGGTGATAAATTATTTGCTCTCAGGCGGGCCGCTGGCCACAGGCTCGGTGAAGCGTGCAGGCGGTCGGTTATTTCGCCGGTTTCCGCGGGTCGCGAACGACCGTGTATTTTTCCCCGTTCGGGAGCTGTATTACGGCTTCGGTTTCTTTGATGTCAACGAGTTTGTACCTTTTATCAGTCTCGGGTTTGAGCGCGAATTCCTGGAGCTTCTTCACCCGGATGTCCTGCGCGGGCTGCGGCCACTGGTAATCAAAGAGCCCATACACCTCCGGGGAGTTGGTGACCTTGGTGAGCACGAGCACGACGGTGTCGTTGGTTTCGGCATTGACCAGAGTCAGTTCCGACACGTCGGTCATTTCCTTGGTGTTCGGGTTGAGTTCTTCTTTGAACTCAAACTTCTCCAGCTTGAACTTGGTGTTCGGAACGGTTTGGCCGAGTTTGAGAAATTCGCTGGGCTGCCGGAGATCGACGGTATTGATCTGGAACTCCAGTGACTCGGGCTTCTTGAGGTCGCCATTGACGGCGTTGAGAATGAGCCGGAACCGAATCGGAATGAACTGCTTGAGAAAGAGCTTGGTGTGGTAGGCGGGATGCGAATCCTTGTTGTTCGGATCGGTGTTCTCGCGCCACTCGTCCTCGTTAAAGAAGCCGTCCTTGTCGGCATCCTGCATGGTCACGTTGGCTTCGCGCAGCGCCAGGTTGTTGTCGAGGAACCAACTGTTCGGGATTTCCTTGCCGGTCAGGCTGTCGGGGCGCAGAGCCCCCATCTTGGGTTTTTTTGGCGTCCCTTCTTCACCGATGATGTAGGGCTCGGAGACAAAGAGAGAACCGCGCGACCGGGGTTCCTTGTTCTCGATGACCCAGGTGGGTGGCTGTTCCATGGCGACTTTTGCCTCGTCCACGGGGTCGAGCTTGAGCGGCGGGATGTTGCTATTCACCGGCACGGTGGCCTGGGCCTCGGCAAATTGATCTCCGAAACTGCCGGTTTTCAGCATGATCATGATCGCAAACGCGAGCAGTACCACGGCCGTCACCGCGAGGAGGAACTGATCGTAACGTTTCTTGATCCAGTCCATAAATCTATTTCGCGGCAGGTGGGTTGGCCGCCGCCGCCGGGGGTTCGGCGAAATCCACGATCTCCAAATGCAGCGCCGCTTCGATCAACTCCTCGCCGACGATGTAGTGAATATCCCCGGTCTGCTTGGGCACGTTGGCGGCGGGTGCGACGACGATGCCGGGCGCCGGCACATTGGGGTCCGCAACTTCGACTACCCGCGGCGGACCTTTCGGATTCTGGTTGGTCACGCGAAGGGAGCGGGGGATGTAAAACTGCGGGGCTTTCGGGCTGATGATGGTGTTCAGGATATTGGCGAACTGGCGCTGCTTACATAGCACGACGACATCGAAACCACTCTTGTGGACCAGATCCTGTCGATTTCCCCGTCCTCCACGTTCGCCGCCTGCTCGGGCAGCCCCCGCCGGCCGGTTCCCCGCTCCGCCGGCCTTGCCCTTTTCCTCGGGCAACTCCGGCCGGGTGAGGACGCGCAATTCGGTGACCGGCGCGGCGATGAATTGCTGGACGACCCAGTCGATGGCCTTGAGTTGGCGCCCGAGCGCAGCAGCGGCGTCCTTGTCGGGCGGGGCGGTCTCGTAGCGATCAAACCCAAGGTAGAACTTTTCGTTCGGCAGTTTCACGTTGGCCGCCGCCGCCTTCGCGCGGACATCCGTGACCGCTTTTTTGAGGCGATCCTGAAATTGCTCCGGACTCATCGGTTCGACCGGGAATTCCTTTTTCGCCAACTCCGCCTGAAAGGCGGTAATCACATCTGCGGCTTCCTTCTTTTGCTGCTCGAAGACCGCGAGATTCTGCCGGTTCGGATACGGCGCGAGGCGGCGCAGGGTGTTGTAGCGGTCGGCTTTCGAGCGGTAGAGCGTGTCCGCTTCCTCGAGCGCGCTGCTGGCGGAATAGACTTTGTAGCCGAGCCCGCCGACGCCGATGACCATGATGGCGATGAAGCCGGTCAGAAATTTGTTTTCCTGGACCCAGCTCATTTCTCGGGGGCCGAAGCCAGGGTTAATTGTCCGGGCGCTTTCAAATGGAGCGGGATTTCAAAATCATAAGCCCACTCCTGATCGTTGGGCACGGAGCGCTTCAGGTTGTCTTTGTCCACGGTATAAAGCGGCGACTCGCTCAGTTTGGCCACGAAATCGTCGAAGACCGCGGTTTGACGGTCGTTCCAGAGATACAGGCCCTTGAGCAGGAGCGCGGGGCCAGTCGCCGCCCGGCCTTTGCCCCTGCCGCCGCCGGTCGTGGTGGCAGGTGCAGGAGCGCCAGTTTCGGCTTTGCCAGTGGTCTTCGTCATGTCGAAGGAGGTGATCCAGACGTAGTCCTTGGGCAGCCGGGCATTGATATCATCGATCACGCGCACCCAATAATTGCGCTCGTCCACCGCCATGAGCAGCGGGATGGCGGTTTCCTGCTGGGCCTTGATGTCGGTCTTGATGGCGGCAATCTGCCGGTCAAAACGCTCCAGCTCCGCGATTTTCGGCTCCAGCTTGGTGGTGGCTTCCGCGGTGGCTTCCGCCGCTTGTTCAAAATACAGCCACCAAGCGGTCAGGGCGAGAAACACGCACAGTCCGGCCGCGATGAGGAACGGTCGCTTCTCCGAAAGCTGATGCCGCCGGACGACGCTCGCCGGGCGGAGATTGAGCTCCATCGGGCAGTTGCTCGTGCCGCGCAGGGCGAGGCCCACGAGTTCACCCATGCGGTGGGCATTGCGGCCGATGTCCTCGACATTGAGATTGCTGCCGACGGCGACGTTGCGGAGCGGATTGAAGAACTCGACCGGGAGCTGGAACTTCTCGTGAAAGAATTCCCGCATGTAGGGCAGCGTGGAGCTGCCGCCACTCAGATAGATGTGCTCCGGCTGGCTGCCGCCCTGTTGCGCGCGGTAAAAGCTGATCGAACGCGCGATCTCGGCGTGCAGCCGGGTCATCGAGTTGCGCACCATCTTCGAGACGCGCGCGACATCCGGGTCTTCCGGCTCGGCATAGGCGCCGCCAAGGCTGACGAAGCCGTCCCGCCGTTTCCGCTCCTCGGCCTGCTGGAAAGCCTCGTTGAATTCCTTGGCGATCTGTTGGGTGATGGTGCTGCCACCGTTCGGGATCGAGCGGCTGAAGACCTTGTGCGGCTCAATGAAGATGAGGTTTGTCGTGCGCGAACCGATGTCGATGATCAGGGAGCAACCCGTGACATCGCTGTAGTTGTAGCGGAAGGCGTTGTAGAGCGCCATCGGGGCGACATCGACGAGCGTCGTCTTCAGCCCACCCTGCTCGATGGATTCGTTGATGTCATCGAGCAGGTCGGCCTTGATCGCCACGATCACGACCTCGACCTGCGCCGAGTCGCCGCTATCGACGAGCTGATAATCCCACACCACTTCGTTGATCGGGTAGGGGACGTTTTGCTGGGCCTCGAAGGTCACGATCTGATCGACCTGCTCCTCGCCCACGGAGGGGAGTTTGACGAAGCGCGTGAAGACCGATTGCGAGGAGACGGCGTAGTTGACCTTCGCGCCCTTAAGTTTGGCCGCCTGCACCATCTCCTCAAGCACGAGCTTGGCCTGGGCGAGACGCGTGGCGTCGGTCGCGGGGTCGGCCATCAACTCGCGCGTCTGGTACGACGCAAGGATGAAGCCGCCGTTTTGCACGGTCTTGAACTCGGCAAGCCCGATCGTCTGGGTGCCCAGACTCAGACTCAGGATGCGGGTGGGTACAGCCATGAATGCTCCAGCCTGAGGCTACTGAGGACGCGTGGCTTTGATCGCCTCATAGCGATCGAAAAACAGCGGCGCGAACGGTGTTTCCATCTTGTTCAGCACCATGCCAGGGAACCGCGGCAGGTTCGGCGGCGGCGTATTTTTCGGCGAACCCTTGCCATCAATCGTCACGCCATCCGCACTTTTGATCTCGACCCACACGTTTTGAATGCTGGCTCCAGTCAGCGGCTTGCCTCCCGTCAGCTTCTCCAGGCTGCGGGGAGAGATATACATTACGGAATAGTGGTCGCGCCCCTTGGGGATATTGACGTGCGACACCGTCCCGGTCAGCAGCTTGTTTTCGATCATGATCGTATAGAGGAACACGAGTTCGGGGATTTCGTCGGCCTTGGTCTCAAATTCCACCTCGACTTCGAGCCACGTGCCGACCTTGGAGCGCTTTTGCGGGCCGCCGGTGATGTTATACTCCGGCGTCTTCACGCCCTGCGGCTCGATTTTCGTGATCGTGGCCGCCCCGGGGCCGATGGGGGCCTGCGCCGAGGTTTGATAAATAAAAGCCAGGGCGACGATGGTGGAGAGGAGGAGAGTTTTCATGGAGGGGTTTCTTAGCATCTTTCGCATCCGCGAAGCCGCTGCTCTTGTCGATTATTTATTTGTGGGTTGGGAAGGAAAAAGTGGCCGCCAGTCCCGGAAACTTCAACCCAGGCGGGTGCTGAAATACTCGATCGTCTTCCGAATTCCCTCGTCGAAGTCCACCTTCGGTTCCCAGCCCAGCACCTTCCTCGCCCGACCGATGTCCGGCTGGCGCACCTTGGGATCGTCCACCGGCAGCGGGCGATACTCGATCGTCGAACTCGCCCCGGTGATCCGAATGATCTCCTCCGCGAACTGCTTGATCGTCATTTCCCGCGGGTTGCCGATGTTCACCGGCTCGTGGAAATCGGACTGCGAGAGCTTGAAGATCCCGTCGATCAAATCCGAGCAATAGCAGAATGACCGCGTCTGCGAGCCATCGCCGAAGATCGTCACCGGCTCATTTTTCAAGGCCTGGCCGATAAACGCCGGCACCACGCGCCCATCGCGCAAGCGCATCCGCGGCCCATAGGTGTTGAAGATGCGGACGATGTGCGTATTCAAGCCATGATAGCGGTGATAGGCCATGGTGATCGCCTCCGCGAACCGCTTCGCCTCGTCGTACACGCCGCGTGGCCCGATCGGGTTCACATTTCCCCAATAATCCTCCCGCTGCGGATGGATCAGCGGATCGCCGTAGCATTCGCTTGTGCTGGCCAGCAGAAAGCCTGCGCCCTTCGCCTTGGCCAGGCCCAGCGCGTTGTGCGTGCCGAGCGAACCCACCTTCAGCGTCGGGATCGGATACTCCAGATAATCGATCGGCGAAGCCGGCGAGGCGAAGTGAAAGATGAAGTCCACCTCATCCGGCAGGAAGATATAATTCGAGACGTCGTGCTTGTAGAATTTGTAGTGCTCGTTGCCGGCAAGGTGCTCGATGTTGGCCACATTGCCGGTGATGAAGTTATCAATCCCGATCACCCGATGCCCCTCGGCCAGGAGGCGATCCGTGAGATGAGATCCGAGGAAACCGGCTCCGCCGGTGACGACCGTAGTAGGACGCTTGGAAGACATGCGGCGGCTTTCTAAGCCCTCGCGCCGAGCGCGGCAATGACGAATGACGAATGACGAGGAATCCGGCCAGTCACTCTCATCGCCATCCTGCTGCCAGCCCCTGGCGCCGCTGATGTGGAAGCGCTCTTACTACCGCGCGCCGAAGCCGAAGAGGACGACCGGCGCAGTCCTCAGCAGGATTTCGAGATCGAGCCAGAGCGACCAGTTGTCGATGTATTGCAGGTCGAGCTTCACCCAGTCTTCGAAACTGTTGATCCTGTTCCGTCCGCCGACCTGCCAGAGGCAGGTCAGCCCAGGCTTCATGCTCAGGCGCCGCCGATGCGCGGTGCTGTCAAATTGCTCAACCTCGTAAATGGGCAGCGGGCGCGGACCGACCAGGCTCATCTCGCCTTTGAGCACATTGAAGAGCTGCGGCAATTCGTCCAAACTGCTGCGGCGTAGAAATCTTCCAAACTTCGTCACCCGCGGGTCCCGATCGATCTTAAAGACTGGCCCCTGCATCTGGTTGTAGGTCGCCAATTCCGCCTGCCGCATCTCCGCGTCCGTGCCCATCGAGCGGAATTTATAGATCGTGAAGGGCTGCCCGTTTTTGCCGGCGCGTTTTTGCCGGAAAATAATCGGGCCGGGCGAGGTCAATTTGATGCCGATGGCGATCACCGCGAACAGCCACGAAAACAAAAGCAGGCCGAAGATCGCGCCGACCCGGTCCATCAGGGCCTTGATCAGCAGTGCCCAGGAAATATTCGGGGTGGTGCGGAAGACGAGCATGGGCCGCCCGGCAAAGACATCGAAGTCCGGTCGGGCGATCGAAGTGCGGATGAAATCGGCGGCCAGCCACGCCTCGACACCCTCGATCTCACAAGCGGCGATGGCTTCCTGGAGGCGATGCAAATGGCTGTGGCCGCCCGCGAAGATCACGCGGTTCACGGAGTGTTCGTGCAGCGCCTCGATGAAGTCCGTGATCGGCTGGTGTTCGATGTCGAACTCTTCCACGACGACGATCTCCATGATCTGCTCTGGGGTGAAGAGGTGTCGCAACTGATACACGTCGCTCGGCGTCCCGGCGAGCATGACCCGCTCGCGCAAGTCCTCGCGCAGGGCGCGCTGGCGGAAGCGCTTGACGGTGAAGCGTTCGCGGAGCAGCAGGGCGCCCGCAGCGATGACCACAAAGAGCGGCATGACCGCGCGGCTGGGCACATCGAGCCGGAGAAAATGCGCGCAGCCCGCGATGAGCAGCCCGAGCCAGAAGATCCCGTGGGCGATCTGCGTCAGGGATTTGCTGACAGGTTTCTGCAGCGGGTTTGTATAGAATCCCTGCAACTCGAGGACGATCGGGCCAAACGGCAGGATGACGAAAAGGAGCCATTGGAATTCCGCGAACGGACCGATGGTCTTGTTTCCGAACAGTTGAGTATCGCCGCCGAAAAAGCGCAACGCATGCGCCGCCCAGAAGGCCACGACCATCAGAAGACCATCGGTGATCTGAAGGAATTGGAGATTGAGTTCTTGTTTTCGGCCAAGCATGGAGTTTTCTGCGCGTGAACTTGCACGAAATATGAGAGGGACAAAGAATTCGAGAGATTTACGTGGAATACCGCAGGTTGTTGGGGCCGTTCACTCGGTCGGGGCCTTGCGCCGCGCGGAAAAAATCCTACCCGGCGAAGTCGATTTTCTCGAAATCCGCGTCGATAACTTCGCCCTTGAACCTGCGCCCGTCGTGAAAATTCTGCCCCGATTGCGCGTCCCGCTCATCGTCACCGTACGTCATCCTGCGGAAGGCGGTGCCAACGGGCTGACTCTCACCCGGCGGCGCGAATTGTTCGCGCAGTTTCTGCCCTTCGCCGCGCTCATCGACGTAGAGCTGCGCTCGTGGGAAAAGCTCGCGAAAACCGTCGCCACGGCCCGCGAGGCCGGCGCGCAAATCATCGCCTCCAGCCATTATTTCCACTCCCTGCCCACCGCCGGGCGATTGCTCACTCTCATCCGCCGCGCCCACGCCGCCGGAGCCGACATCTGCAAGATCGCCGCGCTCGCCGACACGCCAGGCGCAGTTGCGCGTCTGCTCGGAGTCCTGGAAAAAAAGCAGCCCGTCCCGATCAGCGTCATGGGCATGGGAAAATTCGGAAAGATCTCGCGCCTCCTTTTCGCGCAAGCCGGCTCCGTGTTGAACTACGGCTACCTCGACCGCCCCAATGCCAGTGGCCAGTGGGAGGCCACGATCTTGAAAAAGCGCCTCGCGGAGTTGAGCGGGGAGTGAGGTCTTAGTGCTAGGTGTGTCTGGCCGCCAGGAACTGAGAACTGAGAACTTTTTTTCCCGCTAGGCCTTCGTCGGCTGATGCTGGAGCACCCGCATCAGTGCCGAATAAATTTCCGATGGCCCGAGCCCCTTGCTCACGTAGCCATTCGCCCCCGCCTTGCGTGCCGCCTGCATCGCGTCTTCGTCGTAGCCCAGCCCCGTAAACATCACGATCGGCAGATCGGCGTGTTTCGCCCGGACCGTGGTGATCAGCGTCAGCCCGTCGATCTTCGGCATGCCGATGTCGAGGATCAGCCCGTCGCACGGATTGAGGTCGAGCCACGCTTCGACTTTGGAACTGTCGGTGAGCGAAGAAGCCGCGTGACCCTTGCCGCGCAGATAGGTGGTCAGGAAGCGATTGAGAAGCCGGTTATCGTCAACAACGAGGAAGTTCATGGGTTTGGCAGTGGCAGTTATTGAATATGAGTTTAGCAGCGGTCATGCCACCCGGTCGCAGGATTATTACCGACCCGTCCCGCGAATCTCCCGCTTGTCAGGCTGCATGGGCCATCCGAAACTCCCGCCCGCATGTCCAAACTCGATCCCCTCCGCCAGGCCGTGGCCGTCTCGCCCGATAATCTTCCGCTGCTCCTCCTCCTGGCCCAGGCCTGCCTCGACGAGTGGTCGCTCGACGAGGCGCGCTCCATTTTTGAGCGCGTCGTTCGGCTCGATCCCGCCCGCCCCGAGGCGAAGGTCGGCATCGCCCGCATCCTCCACCTGAGCGGCAAGACCAGCGAAGCCGTGGTGCGCATCGAAGCCTTACTCGGCCAGTATCCGGAGTTTGCCCCCGCCCATTTACTTCTCGCGCGACTGCACGCGGGCGAAGGCAATCTCGCCGCCGCCCGGAGCAGCTACGAGCGGGCGCTGGCCCTTGATCCCACGGGCATTGATCCGTCTCTCGAAAAGGAACTCCACGGTCGCGCATCCCAGCCCGGGCCCAAGCAGGAGCCGGAGAAAGTGACCGTCGCCGGCCAGGGCTGGACACCCGAGAGCGATGACGAAAAGACCGCCGCCGATACCGCTGACCTCGAACGCCCGAATCTCACCTTCGCGGACATCGGCGGCATGGAATCCATCAAGGAAGAGATTCGGATGAAGATCATCCACCCGCTCAAAAACCCGCAGCTCTTCAAAGCCTACGGCAAGAAGATCGGTGGTGGCGTGCTCCTCTACGGCCCGCCCGGCTGCGGCAAGACCCTGCTCAGCCGCGCCACGGCGGGTGAGATCAAGGCCAACTTCCTCTCCATCGGCATCCACCAGATCCTCGACCTCTACCTCGGCAACTCCGAGAAAAACCTCCACCAGCTTTTCGAACTCGCCCGGACCCACGCGCCCGCGGTGCTCTTCTTCGATGAAGTGGACGCCCTCGCCGCCGATCGCAACGATCTCAAGCGCAGCGCCGGCCGCACGCTCATCAACCAATTCCTCGCCGAGATGGATGGCAACGTCGGTGACAACGACGGCCTCCTCATCCTCGGCGCGACCAACGCCCCGTGGCACCTCGATCCCGCGTTCCGCCGCCCCGGCCGCTTCGACCGCATCCTCTTCGTCCCGCCGCCGGACGAACCCGCGCGGGTCGCGATCATCGACGTGATGGCGAAGACCAAACCGATGGATCGCCTCGATGCCGCCGCGGTGGCCAGAAAAACGAAAGACTTTTCCGGCGCGGATTTGAAAGCCGTCTTCGACATTGCCATCGAGCGCTCCCTCGCCCGCGCCATGCGGGAGGATCGCGTGATCCCGCTCGGCACCGACGACCTTCTCAAGTCCGCCAAAGACGTAAAGCCCTCGACCAAGGCGTGGTTTGAGAGCGCGAAAAACTACGCGATTTATTCCAACCAGAGCGGCTTCTACGACGACGTTCTGGAGTTCCTCGGCATCAAGAAATGAAAATCCGAAATCCGAAATCCGAAATCCGAAACAAATTCGAAATGCCGGAAAATTTGGGAATCGACGATCCGCTCGCCAGCCATTTTCAGCCATTTCCAGCCATTCGAATTTGTTTCGGATTTTCCATCGTCGGATTTTGGATTTTCCGCCCATGAACGACGCTCCCCACCCGCAGCTCCTCCGCGGGCTTCAACTCAAGGAACTCGGACGCTACACCGACGCCGAAAGCGCCTTTCGGGAAGCGCTCGCGCAGGAGCCGAACGATGCCTTCGCCCTCCACCAGCTCGCCGGCTGCCAGTGGCAGATTCCCGGCCGCCACAAGGATGCGTTGGAGACGATCAACCAGGCCATCACCGTCGAGCCCAACGAATCCGAGCATCACGTCCTGCGCGCCTTCATCCTCTGCGTGCTCGATCGCCCGAAGGAAGCGCTCGCCGCGGCCCGCACCGCGCTCGGCTTCGCTCCGAATGACACCTCCGCGTTCGCCGCCGAAGCCCAGGCGCATCTCCAGATGGAAAGCTGGGCGCTCGCCGAGCAGGCGGCGCGGCAGTCCCTCGCGCTCGACGCCGACAATTCCGTCGCCGCCAATCAGTTGGCCCAGGCCCTGCGTCTGCAAAACAAGCAGGCCGAAAATGCCGCGCACCTCGCCGGCATGCTCGCCCGCGATCCCGACGACGCCTTTACCCACGCCAACGCCGGCTGGGCCGCCCTCCAGCGCGGCGAACATCGCGAAGCCGAAGTGCATTTCCGCGAGGCGCTCCGCCTCGACCCGGATTTCGACTACGCCCGCGAGGGCCTGCTGAACAGCTTCCGCGCGCGCTCGCCGATCTACCGCGCCTATTTGAAATACAGCTTCGCCATGCAGCGCCTCAGCCAGGGCGCGCGCTGGGCGGTGATCATCGGCTTGTATCTGGCCGTGAAATTTGCCGGCCGACTCCCCGGCGGATTCGTCCTCGTCGCGCTTTATTTTCTCTTCGTCCTCTGGGTCTGGGTCGCGCGCGGCGTGGGCAATTTCATTCTGCTCTTCGACCGCTTCGCCCGCTACGCGCTGCGTCCGCGGGAGAAGACCGAAGCCGTCGCCGTCGGCGGCGGGCTGTGCCTTGGCCTGGTGCTCCTCGGCCTGGGCGTCGCCTTCAGCCCCATGACCCTCGTCCTCGGCCTCGGCCTCGTCGCCGCCGTCTTCCCGCTCTCGATGACCTTCACCAACGAATCGAAAATCGGCACCTGGCTGTTCGGCAGCATCGCCGCCGTTACGCTCGGCGCCGCAATCCTCACCTCGCTCTCGGACTTCATCCCCGTGCTCAAGCCGTCGTTTCAGGTCTTCGGGATTGGCGCCTTCGGTTGCCTCGCAAGCACCTGGCTGGGCAACATCCGCGCCCTCAACCGCCGCTGAACGGGGGCGGGCCGTTGTAGAGGCGGCTCTGTCCCGCCCCGCGGGACGTGCCGCCTGCGAGGCCCAAGGCGGCACGTCCTACGGACAGAGCCTCCTCTCCACCCACGCCACGGCTCAGCAGCCGCGACATTATTTAATCCGCGCTAGTTTCGTCGCAGCGCCGGTTCGCGCCGATCGCGTGCGGTGTAAATCTCGCGCCGCACCTGCGCGATGATTTTGCGCAACGCGATGCTCCCGGCGGCCAGCACGCGAATGGCAAAACCGCCGCGCACCAGGGCGCTGCAGCCGACCCAAGCCTCGTCATGATGCAGATCGTGAATGCGCCGCCAGCATTCCGCATCGGCGCGCAGCTCCGGCGACACCACAAAACAGCTCGCATAATAGGCCTCGGGAAACCTGGCGCGCAGCGCCGCCAGCGTCGGGCTTTCCGGCGTCAGCGTGTAACGCTCCCGCGCAATCTTCCCTTCGCCGAGCCACACCTCCGTCTCCCAAACCAGCTCCGCAAACGCAAACACCTCCCCCGAGGCGGTGCGCCCCGGCGCGATCATTTCAATCAGCAACAGCTCCCCGCCTTCCTCCACCCGTGCCACCGTCTTCTGCCGATACCGCGCCCCGCCTTGCGGGATGAACATCTCCGGCCAGCACTCCAGCCACGCCCCTTTGGCCACACGAAACTCCTGCTCCACTCGCGCGTCGCCTTCCACGATCCGATGCGCCCGGCTGGCGCTCGGCGCCGTCAGCAGCATCCGCGCGCCGCTTTCCACCGTGATGTCGTAGCGAATGCGATCCCCGGCGAAGAGCCCCGCTGTTGGATTCGCCACGTTCACGACGAGCACATCCTCATCGAGATGCGGCTTGCTCAGATGAATCGGCGCGCTGAACGACTGCTCGCGGATAAACGTCCGCCCATCCGCCGCCACCGCCGCCGTCAGTGCCAGATGGCCGCGCAGCCCGCGGCCTTTCACGCCGTCATCCTGAGCGGAGCGTAGCGGAGTCGAAGGACCCCGTGCGTTAGCCGATGACGTCATTGGTCGTTCCACGGGATTGCCTTCGGCTGTCTGACGGCTCTTGGCCTGCGTTCCGCTCCGCTCAGCATGACTCCGCGGATCGGAAGTCATCACACAAACAGCACCTCGCGCCGCAGCCAGCCCAGGACTTCGTCCTTCCCTTTTTCGCTGCGCAGATCGGCGAAAATGAATGGCCGCTCCCCGCGCATCAGCTTCGAGTCCCGCGCCATCACCTCCAGATCCGCGCCCACGTACGGCGCCAGCTCGATCTTATTGATCAGCAGCAAATCGCTATGTCGAATCGCCGGCCCGCCCTTGCGCGGGATTTTGTCCCCCTCCGCCACATCGATCACATAGATGAACGACTCCACCAGTTCCGGCGAAAACGTCGCGCTCAAATTATCCCCGCCGCTCTCCACAAGAATGAGCTGCACATCCGGGTGCGCCCGCTCCAGCGTCGCGATCGCCGCCATGTTCATCGAAGTATCATCCCGGATCGCCGTGTGCGGACACCCGCCCGTCTCCACGCCGATCACCCGATCCGCCGGCAGCGCGTCATTGCGCACCAGGAATTCCGCATCCTCCCGCGTGTAAATATCGTTCGTCACCACCGCGATGGAAAACTCCTCGCGCAACCACTGGCAGAGCCGCAGCACCAGCATTGTTTTGCCCGAGCCCACCGGCCCGCCGATGCCGATGCGCACCGCGCGTTTCTGAGTTGCAGGTTTTTCGGAAGAAGAAGCGATCACGGGTGCGAAGCGTTACAGCAAGCTTCGTGGTTTCGGCAACCCTGCTCCTGCGCGGCCCCGCGATCCGCCCTGGCCTCAAGTCATCCGCACCGCAAAAAATCAGTGGTCGCGCGGTTTGAAAGATGAGCGACTCATGCTGGGGCTTTCACAAAACGGGTGTTGCCGGCAGCGGCCATGAACCTCCACAAAACGTGTGTCATCCTGAGCGGAGTTCCGTCGCGGGCGAAGGCGGGACGGAACCCAGTCGAAGGATCCCGGTGCTGTGCGAAGTCGTCCGTGGGCCCGCGGGAGCCTTCGACTGCGCTCCGCCCGCCTTCCACCTCCGCTCCGCTCAGGATGACTCGCCTTTGGGAAGGTTCATTGGCCGCGAAGTGAATCGCCGCGGAAAGAATCTCCGTCGCTTTATGCGGCCCGAAAAACGTGAATGGGAGGTCCACGAAAAGACACAAAAAAAATGAAAGGAAGGAATGGCTAGGTCGTGGAGACTCACCCACTCGGTTAGTCCGGCGATCATCCGAACCCCTTCCGCTGTCGTGCCTTTCGTGTGTTTCGTGGATTCCATCGCCGGATTCAGGTTTAAAAGCCTGCCGAAGCGGAGAACCTTCTGGTCCCGGTCGCGCTCTCCTCATCGCACGTCGCCTTTCGTCCATCCGTGTGGAACCCGTCTGGATGATCCTCGGCGAATCCTGCGGAATCGGCGCCGCCCTGAGCCTGGCGGCGGGCGCGCCGCTGCATCAGGTGCCCACGAAAAAACTTCGCGCCCTCCTGGAGGAACGCGGACAGGTGGTGGACGCCAGCCCCTTCAACGATTTCTGGCCGAAAAAGAGGACGCCGCCGCCCAAAGTTTAGAGCTCTGCTCGACGTTCAATGGGCTGACGGCGAACGCGCCGTAGCTACCCGGCCAGGAGAAGTCGCCGAATGCCAACCCCTGATCCTTCATCCGTTTCGCCGGACCTGTTTTCGCCTCTTCCACGAGCCCGGCGATCGTGACGGTCCGGGAAAAGGTGAAGGGATATGAACGAGATTTTCGACTCAGGATGGGTTCGCACCCGATGTTTTGCAGGACGCCCGACATGGAGGCCTACAGCGGGCGCGGAACTCGGTCTTCTGGATCAGGTCGTGTCACGACGTAAAATACGTCGGTCACGACCCATTTTGCGCTGACGGGGACGTAAACTACGTCGGCGACGGCGTGAAGAACGTCGAGCGCGCCATGGCATCCATCGCGCCCGGCGTGAAAAGGGTCGTTTCTGCCCTCTGCCTAGCCTCGGCCAAGCTCTTTCTGTGGAAAGACGACGCCTCGGAAACCGATCTTGGATCTATATTGATCAAATTTTAAGCGGATTTTCCGCAATAAAAGGCTTCTAATTGCACGTAATCTGGATCTATTTGCGCCATGCTCATCGAGTTCAAGGTCACCAACTACCGCTCCATCCGCGCCGAGCAGACGCTCAGCATGGTGGCCAGCAACTACTCCGACGAACTGCCGCAGAACCTCATCTCCTGCGACCACGTCCCCGGCCTCAAGGGCACCAAGCTGG
>Ga0105047_10000836_pt1 | contig 53940 bp, 59 predicted proteins | sample MAT04_FD_78384 | JGI IMG/M metagenome (GOLD analysis project Ga0105047, IMG submission 78384) | Freshwater microbial communities from Lake Fryxell liftoff mats and glacier meltwater in Antarctica - MAT-04 (megahit assembly) | ecosystem: Environmental > Aquatic > Freshwater > Ice > Liftoff... | reverse complement strand
CTCAAAGGGATCTACGGCATTTCCATGCAGGCGATTATGGCCAGGGCTCATGTTCTCGGTCTTGTCTCCGAGAATACCTACAGAATGTTTCAGATCTATGTCAGTAAAAATGGCTGGCGGAAAGATGAACCCGGTAGATATTCCGGTATGGAAAAAGCAAACCGCTTTAAACAGTTGGTTCTTCGAGCCTCGGCTGAGCAGATTGTCAGCTATAGCAAAGGAGCGGAATTGTTGAATATGACGCTGGCAGAATTTGATCAGGAGGTCAATATCGTTTCATGATCTTCATGTGACGGATATGGTGTTTGCCGAAATCAGGGAAGAAATTCCCGATGGGAAGGAGCCCCTGGCTATAACGAAGGCCCGAATTGCCGGTGCGGACGGACGTTGATTGAGACGATCTTAATTTCTAAGACGCTAATAGATGAAGGGAAAAGCGGGTTCCGCAACATAGTCCACCTCCTCAACAACCAGTGCCGGCACAGTCAGTTCCTGGTTGGTGATTAAGGTCATTTTCCCTTGTATCTTAATCCATTTGTCGTTCTTGATAGCCAAATTTTTCGGGTGTTGCAGAAAAATAAACAAAGGTCTGGCATCGGCGGCGCAACAAGCAATCATATATCGATAACACATAGCAGTGTTTTCCGGCAGCCGGTCGTCGACAAACGTCTGGCACACCACCGACACCTCCTTGCCAAGGAACTTTTCCTGTTCCGTATAAAGTTTCATGAGGCCGACTTCCCTGGGTTGATCGGCTGGAAGTGTCGGGATTGTATCGGGTTCCGGATTTTCCACCAGCTCTTCTTTCTGAAAACTGTTGTTGGCCGTTGACAAATTCCGCGTTTTGAAAGTGTCGTTGTTGAAGCGCGCGGTAGGAATTTGAGAAAAATAGAGGAGCGGCAGCAGAAGGATGAGCAGGGACGGCCACTGCCAGGGGTCTTCGGAAATTGTCGGACGTCGAGCGAAGCCGATGGCTTGCCTAACGATAAATATCAGAAATATCGTTGCCCCGCATACCACCAGCCACCATAAGCGCGGATGGAGGAGACGGCCCAGATCACTTCTGCCGAAGGCAATGAGCCAGACGAGGAACAGTGACCAGGCGGAAAGGGTCAAGATTTTTAAGCCATTTAAAAGCATACAATTTATACGAAAAGATTGGGAAAAATATATTGAAGTGCCAGCATGAGAAGCAGGACCGAAAGTATCGTGCAAAGACTGAGAGAGACAATGACCCTTTTACGAAAAACACTGAGGTACATGAGCAGCAGTTTGATGTCAAACATCGGTCCGAGTACCATAAAGGCCATTTGTGCACTGTCCGGCAAAGACCAGCGAAAACTTGCGGCAATGAAGGCATCCGCCTCACTGCACAGATTAAGGAGGATGGCACCGGCCATCATCAGGAGAATGGCCAGCCATGGCGAGGCGAGAAGGCCTTCAAAAGTCGAAAGGGAGACGGAACTTCGCAGAACTGCAGCGATAAAGGTGCCAATCACCAGATATCGGCCTACCGTAAAAAAATCCTGCCCGGCATGATCAAGAGCATGTCCTAACCGCTGCCGTAAGGAATGAGGTGGGTCTTCCTGTTGCAGGCATGAGCAGGCGGTGTCGTCGGCAGTGCTGTGCAGACCTGGAAGCAGGCCGTTTTCTCTGTTGAAAAACCTGCCAAGCAGCATTCCGACCAGGACGGCGATGGTGTAACCACAGGCAAGCCGGATAATGACGATCTTCCAGGAAAAGGTGTAGGCGGTAGCTGTCGACCAGGCGACAATCGGGTTGACGATAGGCCCAGCCAACAGAAAGGTTATAGCGGCGGGGAAAGGCACTCCTTTGCCAAGCAAGCGCCTGACCACCGGGACGATGGCGCATTCACAGGTTGGAAAAATCATCCCTATGGTCCCGGCCAAAAAAATCCCTCTGGTGCGGTTTTTTCGGAAAACACGGTCAACCCAAAGGGCCGGTATAAAGACCTCGATGATCCCTCCGGCAAGCGTTCCGACCAGCATAAACGGCAGGGCTTCAAGGGTCACCGCCAGGAAGTTTATTGCGACATTATCCACCAGGCTTTTCCAGGCTGGGGATTGTCCCATGAGAAGAAAAAGACCGGCAGAGACCAAAAAGAGAATCTGCAATCCGAACCCCAGGGAGTTCCGCAAGGGGGCGGGCGTCGCAGGCTTCTGAGCTTTAAACATCGGCAGCATGACACGACTATTTTTTTGCATGACTCAACTTTGTACTACTCCTCTCGCGACTTTTCCAGCACCATTTCTAATGCCCGCCGACTTTTCGTACCGCGAGGATGGTCTGATCTGCTGGATCGAAGACTTAGACAGTTAGGGCCGGTTCGGGGGCATCGGCAAGGTTGAGTGTTTTGCTCAGGTTGCTCATTGCCCCGACCATGTCTCTCGCTGCCAAGGCAGCAGGTTGAAGAGCTAGACAGTAACAGAGGTCGAAAATTCGACAAGAACGATTAAGGTATCACTGTTTCCGGCCATCAAAAGGTGGCGGTCGACCTGCGATGGTTTGCACCTCCCTGCTCATTGTCCGTCTGGATCCTGGCGTATTCGGCCATCTGCAGGGCCCGGTCCTTCTGCTTGCCGGCAACGCCTGATTCGGCGGTCTTGCGATACAGCTGGGCGGCGTCCTTATATTTGCCAAGGCCATAGAGGATATCGGCCTTCTGCATTGACAGTTCCGGGGTCATGGCCGTCGGCGCGAACTTTTCCAGGACCGATAGGGCCTGCTCGGCTTGTCCAGATTGCTGCAGGGCGATGATCAGATTGGTCAGGAGTTGCGGGTTGTTTTTTTCCTTGAGGATGGTTTCATAGAGGGGCGCGGCCTTCCGTGGCACACCGAGTTGCAGATAGAGATCGGCGGCAAGACGCAATTCCTGCTCGGACAATGGCTCCAGATAGCCGGCAACGAGGAGGGCGGTCAGGGCCGGCTGGTACCGGTTATGCTGGAGATGAAGATGGACCAGTGTCCGCCACCATTTAGGCTCCGTTGGCGTGCGAGAGGTCAAAAAAGCAACCAGGGCAAGGGCCTCGTTCTCCATTTCGAGCTGCAGAAACTGTTGCAGGAGGATTTCCTGCCACTGCACCTGCTTGGCGTCGCTGTAGGTCTCGGCCAACTCGCGGATATGGGGCAGAGCGCGACGATTGTCACCCGCGGCGAGGAGTGCATGGACCAGGTTTTCCCGCCATTCGGGGCGAAATTTGTCACGATGGCTGGCCAGTAACCGCTCGAAGAGGGCGATGCTTCGGTCGTTGTGCTTGGCGAGAAGATGGGCCACCGCCGCGAAATAAAGATGCTCCGGGTTTTTCTCAGACGCTACCTCATAGGCCTTGGTAAAATACTCTGCCGCCTTTGGATAATCGTGCAATTCATAGGCAGCCTTGGCGAGATTCAGACGAGCGGAGAGATGGCGCGGGTCTTTTTGCAGGGCCAGATCAAGGGCGCGGGCGGCCTGCCCAAACTTATTGTCGAGGAGATAACAGGTGCCAAGGGCGGCGTGGACCTCGGCATGCAGACAACCTTTATCGTCCGCCTCTCCCGCTTTGCCTCCTTGAGATTGGAAGTCGACCAGCAGGGCAGTGGCCTTGGCGTAGTCTTTGTCGTTCATCAGTTTGCCGGCCTTGGCAAGGATGGCTCTAGCGGCGCTGGGAATGTCGTTCTTGACCTCTTCCGTGAGACTACGGCCAGGGGTGAAAATGGCAATAAGGGTGATAAAGCCGCAGAGAAAGAGCATTGGGAAAGCTGTGAATTTCATAGTATGCCTCCTTTTGTCAGTCCAGTTTAAAACGGACAACCGTCTCCGCCCAGGTCTTGACCGGCATTCCACCGACCGTTCCGGCCTTGAAGCGCCAGCCGGAGACCGAACGGATTACCGCGTCGTCAAAAATGGTTTTCGGTTCGCTTTCGGCAACCGAGACGCTGCCGACACTGCCGTCTTCCTGGACGATAAAGCGGACCTTGACCCATCCTTCCGTTCCCCGGTTCTTTGCGGACATCGGATACACCGGCGGGATGCGCACCAGCACGGTCAGGGGTACATCGAGATCGCCGGTGGAGAAGATATCGGCAAGGTTGCCGGCACCAAACTGCGACATTGGTACTACCGGTACACTTAAACTGTCCGGACCGGCAGCCGGCAGGCGCGGATTGACATCGAAGGGCAGGGACAGTTTGGTGGGCGCGAGTTTAGCCGCCTGCGGTTTTGGCGCCTGGCGTTCCGGCGGCGGCTCCGGCGGCTTTTCGGTGCTTCGTTTGACCGGGGAATCCGCTTGTTTTAAGCGGATGACGTTGATCTGATGTACCTCTTGTTGCCGTTCAGGGGCAGCCGAATTACGGGTCAGCAGATAGGGCATGAGTCCGAACAGGGCGAGGTTGAGCATCATCGCTGCGGCGACAATACAAAGGCGGCGCAGCCAGAGACGCAGGGACCAGTAACCCTCGCAGGCAGGTGGGGGAAGAACGGCGTCCATAATTTCCTTCATTCGGATTGCGGAAGTTTTGCCGCCAGCGAAACGTTTTGCGCCCCGGCCATGCGGCAGCCGTCCATGACCTGGATGGCGGTGCCGGTGGCGCTCGCCTTATCGGCCACTACCACCACCGACCCTTCCGGATTTTCGGCCAGAGCCCGTTCGATATTGGCGCGCACCGCCCGGACATCAACCTCGCGATGATCGAGATAGACCCGGTTGTTCGCGTCGATACCGATAAGGATGGTGGCCTTCTCCTTGGTGGTGGCCGTTGCCGCCGTTGGTCGGCTGACCTCGATGCCGGTTTCCTTGACGAAACTGGTGGTAACCAGAAAGAAAATAAGGAGGAGAAAGACCATATCTATCATCGGCGCCATATTGATCTCCACCATGGAGCGATTGCGACGGCGGGAAGCGGTTATATTGAGCATTTTTACAGTCTCCTATGGAGATACAGGCCGGCGGCGGTGATCCGCTTGGTCAGGTTGCGGGCCCGGCGATCAAGAAAGCCCTTCATATACAGGCCGGGGATGGCGACCAATAAACCGGTTTCGGTGGTGATCAGGGCCTCGGAGATGCCGCCAGCCATGGCCTTGGCATTGCCGGTGCCGAAGATGGCCAGGACGTCGAAGGTCGCCATCATGCCGGTGACTGTGCCGAGGAGACCGAGGAGCGGCGCGATGGCTGCCAGTACCCCGATGGTGTCGAGATGTTCAGTCAGGTTGTGGTTCAGTCGCATAACGGTCTCACCCAGGATAAAACGGTCAAGGCGTGAATTGCCGCTACGCGCCGGGATAAACCGGGCAAGGAGCAGGGCAACGGCGCCGCCGGATGACTCGGCGTCGGGGACCCGGCCGTCCCTAACGTGTTCCCATGCTTCATGAAAGCCGATGGGCCGACGATATAAACGCCGGATAAAGAGGGTTCGTTCGATGATCAACAGCCACATGGCAAGACTCACCACAGCGAGTGGCCACATGACCATGCCGCCGGTACGCATATAAACCTCGAGCTGGTACCAGCTGTCCCACAGCCAATCAAGGGCGTCCATGGAGGTCCTGGTTCTTTTCGACGATATTGATCAGGGCCACCGCCTTTTCCTCCATTTGGGCAATGCGGTTGTCCACCGCGCGGCTGAGGAGGGTATGGACCAGCATGATGGGGATGGCCACATACAAGCCGAGCATAGTGGTAACCAGGGCAACGGAGATGCCGTCGGACATCAACCGCGGGTCGCCGGTGCCGTGCTGGGTGATGACAAAAAAGGTATCGATCATGCCGGTGACCGTCCCCAGGAGGCCGAGAAGCGGGGCAATGGCCGCCAGCATGCCTAGCGTCGACAGGAAACGTTCCAGTGGCGGAATCTCTTTCAAGATCGCTTCTTGTAGAGAGTTTTCCATGATCTCGCGGCCAAGATGGCAACATTCGAGGCCGGCGGTCAACACCCGCGACAGGGGTTTACCAATGAGACGGCTGCACTCCTCCTTGCAGGCCTGCCAGTCATGGGCCGCAGCCATCGCTACGATCCGTCCGGTCAGGCAGTCGGCATCGATGCGGCCTGAGAAAAGAAAGACCATCCGCTCAAGGATTAGGAAGAGAGCGATGATGAAAATTGCTATAATCGGCCAGACCAGCGGACCTCCGGACTCGACCTGCTGCCAAAAACTCGGGGTGTGCACCAGTTGGCTGAGGGCTGCGCCGCGGGAGATGTCGATGGGTACGGCTTCATCCTTGCCTTCCATATAGCGTCGCAATTTTTTGGCCTCGGAGCCTGCCGGGAGGCGGGATAAAGCGAAAAGTTTGCGGCCGGATGTCGAATAGTTAAGAAAGCCTATTTCTTCCCCCAGCCGATAGGCGGCAGTGAAGTTGCCGAGCACCAGGATATCCGCGTCCACCGTATTGCCGGACCGGTCGACAATAGGGCCTTTGGTCAGGCGAACGGCGCCACCGTCATGGAGTTGGCGGCGGAGCGCCTCGTTCATCCTGGTGATCTCCGTCATCCCGGGAAAACGGGTTTGCCCGGCGATGGCCTCAAGGAGAGTAGTATCGTCACCTGCCAGCGCGGTCTGGAGGCTGCTGACGAGCAGGGTCTGCAGATCCTTGGCATGGCTGCGGATGACCCCGACCAGCTCCCGGACCATAGAGTCGGTCGCCGTGAGCTTGGCAACGAGCGCCGCTTCCCGTGCTTCCAGGGTCTTATTCTCGGTTTCCAGGCCGGTAACTGCCTTTTCGAGGGCTGCGACTTCGGCCTCGATGCGGCGGACCTCCTGATCGAGCAGGGTCCGGTCGCCGGTGATCTTTTCACGACTGCGGACGGCTTCCTGACGGGCGGTTTCTTCCTCGGCCGTCGCTTTGGCCTTCAAATTATGGAGGGTGGTGCGGGCCTCAAACTGTTGTGCTCGCATATCCTCGGCGCTTTGCACCGGTTGTGCGGTAAAAAAGAGGAAGACGGCAACAGGGACCAGACAAAAAAAGTAAAGAATCTTCATTACAGGTGTATCCTCCCGAGCGGCAGGGTGAGAAGCTCCGCCGGTCGCCGTTTGGCGCCGATCTCCATGGCGCCTGCCACGGCCCGGCTATATTCACCGGGAAGGGGCTGCCAGGATGCTGCCGCGACATTGTAGAAGCCGCACGATTTGTGATCGAGGGATTGAAAAAAGAGGCCGACCCGACCGAGACGGAAGATATCGACCAACATATCATGGCCACCGGTGGCTATAGTTTCTTGGTAAACCTCAATGTTGTTGCCGTATTCCGCCTCGACTAGGAGGGCCTCCAGGACCTTACGGAATTTCTCACTAACTGCCACCTCCGGGTCGTCGCGCAGTTCGACCAGACGCGCGAGGCGATTGCGGCGCTCTTCGCCGAGAAAAGGCAGGTCGGCGGCGACGAATTCCTGGAGCTCCTCAATCAGGGAGGCGATCATCGGGGTGATCTCTTTCTGAATCCCTTCAATATCTTCAAGTTGTTTCTCTTTGACGGCGATGCGGGATTTTAGGCCGATCACCTTTTCGTCAAGCGCCGCTCGTTGGAGCGTCAATCGCTTCTTTTCTTCCTCCAGGCCGGTGTGCCGGGTAAGGAGTTTTTCCCGGTCGTCCCGCCACTTCTGTTCCTGTTCCTGAGTTTCCTGGCGGATGCGGATAGATTCCGCCACCGGCTTTTTGATCTGGTCGATCTCTGCTGCTGCACGGCTAGGTGGCGCCCAAAGGGCACCTTGCAGGGCGGTGAGAAAAAGGACCGTTGTTGTTAAACGCATTGTCATTTCCTTGCACATAGAGAGTGAATAATTGAGATGAGCTATTGGATGCCGTACTGGCTGCATCCGGGCGACATTTTTTGAAAACAGGGCATGCACAGGGTCATCTTCCGGCTTTCGATGCTGCGGCTGGCCAGGACCATTTCGCCACAGGTGGCGCAGGTCAGATAGATGCTTGCCGCTTCCGGGGCTTGCGCTCCGGCGTCCACCTCCTCAATGGTGAACAGTTCTTCCGGCGGCAAGGCAAGAATTTGCCTGACTCTGGCGTCGATCAACTGCTGAAAGCGCACCGCATCTTCAAGAAGGGCCTGGTTTTTCCTGATTTTTTCCTCAAGGGCGGAAAAGATCTCTTCGTCACCATAACGAAGTGGTCTTTGTCGCAACCTCCAGCCTTTATTCTCCGGGCGGCTAAACAGGGTATAGGTATGCTTGCCGAAATCCATGACCATCAGTCGCTGATTGCCGACGGTGGCACCGAGCAGAACCTGGATGGCATCGAGGGCGGAAGTGGCATTTTCGGAAAGGATGGAAAAGCCGGAGGTTGGAATCGCCCCGTCGTTGAAGAGACCTTGGACAAATTCGCAAAATTTTCCGCCCACTGCCAACTCCGGACAGATATGTCCATGAAAATCAACCACTCGCTTTAGAGTAAAATTTGCCAACATTCTCCGTTCCTCCCGATACCATGACATGAGATCGTGATTATTTTGAATACGAAAAGAAAGCACCCAGAACGCCGGTTGCATGAAACTCTGCTGCTCCGGATTTTCCTGTTGATAATAAAGGCAAAAGACATTGTTGTCTGCAGCTTCAACCAGATAGCCGGTAGCCGGTTGATCGGCATGCATCCTGAAGGTGCAAACTACCTCGCATACCGGATAGGTGTGACCAGCAAAGCGGAAATTAACCGGCTGTTGCCGCCTGTTGTCAAAATCCACCTGGATCTTACGCTGGATATATTCCAGTTGGTCATGATCAATTGCTCGCAATGCTTCTGCTTTATCCATGTGTCGATACCGTTTCTGAGAATATAATAAGTGCGTTAGATGGCCGAAGCGGAGGTGATGCATTGCAGTCATGGTAACACACTTGTTTGAACCGTGTTACATTTCCACGGTTTTGGGATAAATGTCAAGAAAAAAGGCGTTTCCGGATTGTGAGATGGTAGAGGCAATTATGATTTTCATCCTTCTTAAGTAACGCGCCGTTCCCCAGACTCAGTCGCCTCCAAACCGAGCCAACCGAACACCTGTTCACTTCTTGACACGACCAGAAAAGTACGGTAAGGAACTCCTGTATTTTCAGGTTTCACCAAAGTGGATGAAAAGGGAACCCGGTGTAAATCCGGGACGGGCCCGCCGCTGTAACCGGTGACGAACGTTGCAAAAAGTCACTGTTTGAAATGCAAGCGGGAAGACGCAACCAGTAGGATGAACCGGGAGTCAGAAGACCTACCTGAAAATCGGTTGGATGTGTTCGGTCAATACCGGGCAAGTCCTAACTGAGTTGAATTGCCATCCCCGCGGACAAGGGATTGCGTCATATCTGGCGATAAAATGGGCATCCCCGGATCAATTTTAAATTGGTCCGGGGATTTTTTTGTCGTAGACAAAGAGTTTCCCCCGGACAAAACATCGACAGGAGGAACCCTTTGAAAACCTATTATCCCGTTCTGCTTTGCCAATTGTGTGCCGGTATTTTTTGCCAACCGGGACACGCCGCTGAACCAGCGCTGCCAACCACACTCGATGAAATCGTAGTAACCGCCGGTCGCACTGAAGAAAAGAAAAAAGAGGTGAGCAGTCATCTCACCGTCATCACCGGCGAGGAGGTTCGCCAATCGACCAGCCGCAACGTCGGAGAGCTGTTGGCTGAGAAAGGTATCGGTCACATCCAGCAGTATCCCGGTAATCTTACCGCCGTCGGTCTACGCGGCTTTCGCACTGATACCCTCGTAACGATCTTCATGGCCATGTTTTGATCCTCCTTGACGGTCGCCGAGCTGGAACCGGCAACGCCGCTAAGATTCTCACCAAAAACATTGAGCGCATCGAGGTCATAAGGGGGCCTGGGGCAGTGCAGTACGGCTCCTCTGGAATGGGTGGGGTTGTTAATATCATCACCCGGCAAGGTCAGGATAATTCGGCTTTTGTCGAAAGCGGTGGCGGTTCCTTCGGCAGCGCCGAGGGCAGCATTGGTGGGACCATGAAGGAGAAAGGCTTTGACTTTTCCGGAGCCTATTCATACGGCAGCCAAGGCGACTACCGGACCGGTGCCGGTAAGAAATATAACAATACCGGTATTGATTATGAAAACGGTGGCAGCGCCAATATCGGCTATTCCCTTTCCGATAACAACCGTTTTGGCTTGATCTATACCGGCTTTGGTGTCAAAGATGCCGGCAACCCCGGCTACCTCAGCACGGTTGACATGGACGATACCACCGATAAGAGCAATTATTCGGTGGACGCCAACTATCACGGAGCATCGCCATCAGGTAAATACCAATGGTTGTCACGCTATTTCTTCGGCAAAGACGAAAACAGCTGGCTCGACCCCACCATCTCCAATCCGGCCGCCTTTCTCCTTGGCAAGGCAGCTTTCCTGGAAAAGCAGATCGTCGCCAGCTTTGGCCTGCGCTATGATTGGTATCTTGTCGAAGTCAACGAGCCGGCAGGTCGGGAGGAGGAACAGGGCCGACTCACGCCGAAGATCGGCCTGGCCTGGATGGTAACCGAGAGTCTCAAGCTGCGCAGCCAGTATGCCCAAGGCTTTACCATGCCATCCGCCGATCAATTAGCCGCTGATTACCGAAGTTTCGGCTCGCATATTGTCGGCAATCCGGACCTTGATCCGGAGAAAAGCACAAAGCGCGACGGATGGGAAGACGAAATACCCTCTCGCTCGATGGTGCTGACCCCCATGGCGGCGGCGTCGAGCAGCACGTCGACTACATGGTCATCGAGCAGGTTGACTTCATCGACTTAGAGGATGCTGCGGTGGGCGGCGGCCAAAAGTCCCGGCTCAATGCGTTTCTCACCCTTGCGGATGGCGTGTTCCAGGTCCATGGTGCCCACCACTCGGTCTTCGGTGGCGCCGACCGGACCACCGGTGATCCGCCGCTCCCGGCAGTCGGCGTGGAAGCAATCCCGGCAGAGATCGAGACCATCACCTGGGGCCAGCTGAAAATGGCTCTTGTTGTATTTCTTCTCTATTTTTTGTAATATGTTTCATATTCGATGTGTTGCCGATTCTCACCACGCAGGGAGGCGCTGTATGCAGGCACACAAACAATATGTGACCATTCAAAACCCGAAAAGTCCGGTACTTACCGACCTGCCGTTCCGTGCCGGTCAGAGAGTGGAGATCGTTATGATTGCCGATGATCCTGCTGTCGAATGTGCGGACTTACAGGCACTGTTGCGCGAGACCCAGTGCCTGCCTACGGTACGGCGATCAGCATGGAAGAGACAGATGCCGAGATCTCCGCGTACCGGGCTTCATTGTGAAAGTCGTCATCGATACCAACGTTCTTGTGTCCGGCATTCTTTCGAAAGGTGCAGCCAAACGCCCTCGTCATGACGTCTCCTTGATCAAATCGATCAACGTATCAGCCTTCAGATCGGCCGTTTGAAAATACCGGGCATTCAGGGCTTCGGCGATTTTTGCCGCCAGACCGAAACGGATCAGGCCTTGCTCTTCGGTATCCACCAAGATAAAGCGGATCCTCTCCTCCCGTGCCAGGCGCTTTGCCAACTCCTTCTGGTCAGTAATATGCAACTCAGCCCGCAGGCCATGACCCGGGCGATTATCAGCGCCACCGAGGGAAAGTCCGTCGACTTGCAGGATCTCGACATCCGCTCCAGCTACAGCGGGGCAGCACATGCGGCAACCGGCACCGGTACCGACAATATGATCGTGGTGGAGGGCGTTGGGATCACCATCGATGGTACGGGCGGTCATACCAAAATGGGAGAACTCATGGCCGGCGCTGTCTACGACGGGGTTCGACAGGTCATCGGCAAACAGAATGGTTTGACGGAAAAGCGGTCTATTTTCAAGCAATTAGATGAGAGAAAGATATACCTTGGGCAAATATTGCGAAACAATTCCCCCATGCAATCCCGCATAGAGCATTCCCTTCTCAATCCCCACAGCGCCTCCTTTATGCAGGCAACCCTTGCCATCAGTGACCAGTACCAACGTGGCCTGAGCACCGATCTCTCCGCCTTCGACGCCTGGTGTCAGGCCAGGGCCGACGCCTTAAACGGAGCACTGACACCCCTTCCGAAGATATCCGATAGCGATGTTCCGCTGGTTATTGGTAAGGCCCTGGCAGTTTTTGCCGCCGGCGACAGGGCACCAGAACGTAACGCTGATTCAATGAAGGAGTAGGCCATGTCCAGGCATATGATGATGAGTGGATTTGTTTTTCTCCTCTCGATGGTTACCCTTTTCTCCTTTGCTAACCTTGCATTCTCAGGCAGTATCTATGCCTTTCAGGCGGAGGTGCCGCCGACAAAAACAGGGCAACGGATCGTCTCCCTCGGGCCGATTAACACCGAAAACATCTATCTCCTCGGGGCCGAGGACCGGCTGGTCGGCAATACCAGCTACTGCGTGCACCCGGAAGCGGCAAAAATGAAAGAAAAGATCGGTTCGGTGATGAGTTTTTCCATGGAAAAGGTTCTCAGCCTGCAACCCGACTTGGTGGCGGCCAGCAATCTTTCTCCGGCAGGATCCCCGCAGAAATTACGGGATAGCGGGATCGCTGTTGTCCAGTTTCACCAAGCGACCTCGTTTGCCGATATCTGCGACCAGTTCATGACCCTTGGCCGCTTACTCGATTTGGAGTCAAAGGTATTTGACCTGGTGAGTGCGGCGCAACAAAAGGTGACGGAAATCGGCCGACAAGTCGTCACCTTGCCGCGGCCGAAGGTATTTCTCCAGGTCGGCAGTCATCCCTTAGCCGGGTCGATCGGCAGATCCTTCACCCATGATTTTATCGCCCTTGGCGGTGGGGTGAATATCAGTGAGCAGCAACTTTCCACAGCGACAAATCCGGAAAAGGTTGTCGCTGAAAATCCCGATGTCATTATTATTGCCATGATGGGGAGCGAAAGCGGCCTCGCCATGCAACAAAAAAGAACTGGATGACCATACGGTCATCCAGGCGGTCCGCAACGATCGTGTCCATGTGCTCGATCCGGATCTGGTCTGCAGTCCATCGCCTGCCACCTTTGCCAAGACCCTGGCAATCATCGCCGGACTCATCCACCCGGAACTGCATAATTAAAAAATATGCTGGAGGCTCTTTCTGAGAAAACGGCATGTCCAAATCTTGGACATGCCGGCAGATGAGTTATGGCAAGAGGGCCATCAAGGGAGAAAAGAAATGCACTCGTCTTCTTTTTTTTTAGAAAGCCAATTTAACTGCAGCGTACAGAGACGTTACCTTGTCCGTATTCTGACCCCACACCCCCTGTTGCATGCCCAAGTTAACCCGAAGCCGATCAGTGAGAGGCATAACAAAACCGGCAGTGACCGCCAATACATTCGAATCTTCTTCATTCGCAAAATCGCTACCCGGATGGGACTTTGGGGCTTGACGATGTCAATCTTTGTATCGGCAGGGGCGATAGTCTGGCCCTGGTCGGGGAAAACGGTGCCGGCAAATCAACCCTGGCCGCCTGTATGCTCGGGTTCAATCATGGCGAAGGATATTTTTTTGTCGATAGCCAAGCGGTCAAGTATAACCGTAAAAACGGTTTATGGCGCCGGATCGGTATGGTTTTTCAGAACGCCGCCGACCAATTATTCACCCCCTCCTGCCGGGAAGAAGTAGCCTTTGGTCCAAGGCGGATGGGGCTGAAGGGTGAAGAGTTACGGCAGAGGGTCGATGCGGCCCTGGCCTGTGTCCATCTTGATGGTTTTGCCGACAAGGTGCCGCTCAATTTGAGCGGCGGCGAACGAAAACGGCTGGCCATCGCCGCCGCGCTTGCCATGCAGCCGGAGATCCTCATCCTCGACGAACCCACCGTCGGCCTCGATCCGCACGGCGAAGAACTACTGATGAACATCCTTCAGGCCTTGAGCCTGACAACCATCCTTATCACCCACGATCTTTTCTTTATTGAGCGGCTCACCACCCGGACCGTTGTTATGCATCGGGGGGCGATTATCCGCGACTATCAAACCACCGAGTTTCTTGCCAATGACCATCTCCAGTCGGTCAACGGCCTCGATTATGCCTATAAATCAGAATGCGCAATCCGAATCATGGCACTTCAGGGCCGGAACGATTTAGCACTGAAAGACTCATCAAGTTAGGTCAGACAGCTGAGGACAAGGATGACCTGGAAACCAAGATAATTCTAAACTAAAAGACTGCCATCGAACTGTTGGTGGACCAAATTGTCGGTGACCGGCCGTTGCGGTGCCCGATTGTTGGTCAACGAACAACTTCAGGTTGCTATAGAATAACGGTCTTAGCGAAGCGAAAAAACAGAATAGGGAAGAATGAAAGAGAAGAAACACCAATTGGGTGATAAGCGGGGTAGCGACGCTCACCGGCGGCTACTATGGTTGGCGGGGCGGCAAAACCATTAAGGATATGTTCCTCGCTTACCAGGAAGCGGAAGGTGCTGACAGCCATGCGGGATTTATTAGAAAGATGGCGCAATTTTACACTGTTTGTCTGACCACCGAGCCGCGAGGCCTAACGCGATCTGACGGTATCAATTGGCAAAGCGAGGAAGAAATTTGGGAATGCTGGCTGAGTTTTGCCGGCTCCGAAGAAGAAGCTGGGCTGGTGATGGGCGCCATGGACAGCGTGTTGCGGGCTGCTGCCGTCTGATCGAAGCACCTTTGCCGGAGGAAAAGCCTAGGGTTGCCGGTCGCTGCGCGCCCTTCAAAATTCCGTTGCCCAGTTGTGCAACCCCTGGTGCCTCGGGAGCCTGAAGTCTTTACTGCCAGCCGCCAATTCTAGCTGTCGATGAAAAATCATGGCCCTGCAGGCCGCACTGATGAAGGGGCAGTGACTTCCACCGGAATAGCTGGATAGTCTGGCCGATTCCGGTGTGACGGGCAAACCGTTAGTTCACTCTTGCTTATGCTTGTGATCGTGGGCTTCCTTGTCATGATCTTCATGGTCATGCTGATGCGGGGTGGGGGCATTCGGCTCATGTTTATGGGCATGGGCGGAACCGTCGCCGTGGTGGGCATGGTCATGGTCATGCTCGAAGGTGTGGGGATGGTCGTGATGGTGATGGTGTCCGTGATCATGCTCTTTTTCACCATGCTTGTGGGCATGATCGTGATCATGGTCGTGGTCATGGGTGTGGGTGTGTTGATGTGGGTGTTTGCCTTGGCTCATAATTTGCTCCTTTTGCGATAAAGGTTATTTGTCGAAAACTTCTCCGTTAAGATTATACATCGGCTATGGGTTTGGCAAGCCGGCAATTGACTCTAGCCAGCGTGGAAGCAGGCGCTCATTCTAGCACCTTGATATTGGACCGATGGTTGGCAACGGTTTTGGGAGTGATGAAGAGTTTTGCGCCGATCTCTTTTGACGGCAAGGCCCTTGGCGAGCATTTGCAGAATTTCTCGGATGAGGATTTTGATAATCTTTAATTCCGGGAGCTGAGCCGGAAGGACGCCGGTCAGGTGAATGCCGCCGACATCCGGGAGAGAGATTAATAATGGCAATATCCGGTTTGTGCTTGAGCGCGAGAGCCTCACCCGCACCGGCGTCGCGTGCCACGTCGACCACAGTTAACTCTTTAAATTGTTGCAGAAATGAGTTATTTATCCCCCAAAACTCAGGTGTTCATCGATGAGAGTAGTTGTTGCGCCCATTGCCATACATCTCCTGCCAGGGGAGTTCGATGAAAATTTTGGTCCCTTTGGCGGGGGTCGAACGGATGTCGATGGTGCCGTGGAGCATTCGGACCCGTTCTTCCATTTCCAACAGACCGAAACGCTTACTGTGGGTGTTTCTTCTGCGGAATTCGGCGAGATCGAAGCCCCGACCGTCATCTTCAATTGACAGGAGAATGCTGGAGCCGGCAGCAACAATCCTGATCTGGACTTTTTCAGCCTTTCGTGTTCCCAAATGGACAGAAGTTTTTGTGAGTGGAAAAATCCTTCTTGCTGTGACCCCTCGATTTCTCTGTTCGCGTTCATGATCAGTGCTTGCTGGTGGCAGGGATGACAAAGCGGGGATTCAAAATTGGTCTTGATCTCGGGCATGGGTGTTTTCTTAAAGTTGATTTACTAAAAAATGTTTCCGGCCGTGTCTTTTCTTGCCAGGACTCTGCTCTTCTATCCGGTCAATTAGTGGTCAACTGAGGGTCGCCACCTGGCAACAAGATAACACATAAAAAATAAACGTGGTATTAAAAAGTACGGCAGGATGTTGTGTAGATGGTGGATTGGAAAAGAATTCTTAACAAGAAACAACTATAAATATATGAATTTATGTAATATATATTTCTCTGTGTGGCAGGTCCCTAAAGAAAAATGACTAAACATTGTACTTATTCATAATTATTTATTGACAAAAAAACAATTAACTCTATTAGTGATACATATTTTTGAATCGTAATACTTTATCTCTGCTACGCGGCAAAGCTGGAAAAAGTTACCGATTCTCGAATAGGACTCGATTGATCTGCCATATCAATCCCACGAGGGCTGCTCGATGAGCGTCGAGCAGCCCTCCCTTTTTCTTTCCTGCTTCTTTTTCATGTTGCATTCCTCACCTTGCAAACGCCAATTAATTAAATGATTCAAAGAAAGTCTTTAGTAACTTGCAGTTCTTCCAATGACTTTATATAGTGAGTTCCACCTGCACAGGCCACCATCTGAATGGCCATCGTCCGCCCTAAATATGCAACACTCGGAGGCGGAAAAGAGTAAAATGTTCTGTTTATCAATGTCAGGAGGTGAGATTCTATGCTTAAAAGATTTTCCATATCGCTTGAAGATGAATTATTGACCATTTTTGATGAACATATCATGGCTCGCAGCTACACAAACAGGTCAGAGGCAATTCGCGACTTGATCCGCAAGGAATTCATCAAAGACGAATGGCAGGCGGACAAAAAGGTCATGGGCGTCATCAGCCTAGTCTACGACCACCATCAGCATAAATTGCAGGAAAAAGTTACCCTGGTGCAACACGACTACCACCATTATATCGTTTCCACCACCCACGTCCATATGGACCACAACAACTGTCTCGAAGTTATCGTGGTGCGGGGCAAGGCCAAGGAGGTTCAGGAACTGGCTGACCGACTTAAAGCCCTCAGAGGGGTGCGCGACGCCAGCCTGGCTATGTCCAGCACCGGGGAGTTCCTGCATTAACAGTGGCTACAAAGAATTCATACCGTACCTGAACAGTACCTTCCAACCTGAACCCATCCTTATCGGAGCTCACCCGTCCCGCCACGCAGTTTGTCCCCGAAACTCCTGTTCAGCGGACCATGTCATTCAATGCTTTTAAAGGAAGTTGCCTGCCGGTGCAAAATTAGGGCAAAGGCGATGGGCGACAAAGCTGAGGAAATATTCGTCGAGGGCCGGATTGCCAAAGACATTCTGGCTGGCCTGGGGGGAGACAATAAAAAGACTGTGAAAAAGAAAAACCCCTATCAGGGAGGTTGAGATACCAACCTGGAAGATGGCGGCACCACCGGCAAGGATGGCGGTGCAGGAGAAGATATCGCTATTGAGATGGGCGGTATTTCCAATAGCACAGCCGGTTGTATCGCCAGTATCGGTGGAAGCAATAGGTGCAGCCCAGAGTACAGGATATATGTATTTGACATAACCAGTTTTTCAAATACCATGGCAACTCTAAGAAGTATATCTTTTGCCGACTTGCAGAATCATATGGATGACATGCCGGTCTCTATTGTTACTATTTGATTTATAGCATCCACCTGCTTGACGAAACGGTGAAGCATTGTAATAGGTTAATAGGTTCGTGGCTTTTTGGAAGGATGTTTTGAAAAGTCATGGAAGAGGATCGCTGAACGTAGGTGAAGAGAAAATTCTGCGAAAAGGAAAGCACTATGCTGGCCCATACCTTGATTTTCGATACATCGATCTGATAGTTCTGTCCATTCGGTGCTGCAGTTGCTAGAGGGGCAATTTGCAGGCCAGGTTTACCACCCTGACCCGCAAACCACTGCAAACTGCCCTGCCTCTGGTTATTTCTTTTTAGAGGTCTTTGGATCTTCTTTGTACCCGAGAGCCTTCCAGTCGAGCCGCCCTTTGTCGCCATGGCAATCGGCGCATTTCAAGGCATTGTCCTTGGGTGCCACCATGTGATGCACGGGCCATGCCATCGAGGTTTCAACAAAACCGTACTTACCACTATACGGCTGGTTGGCGGCCTTCATGCCTGCAGTGATTGCCGCGTTCCAGTCATATTTTTGCCAATAGGCATCGCTCCCCGGGGGTCCAAAGACATTGACAAAGGCTATGGTGTTGTTTTCGCTGTCGTAAGCTTGTTTACCCTTCATTATTTTGAAAGGAAATATCCTTGATTTCAGGTCATTGCGATTTCCTGTGGTTGAAGTGAGGTGCACGACCTTTGTCGGATCAATCTTGTCACCGGCGATATAGCGATCAATGGTGCCGTTGAACCACAAATAGGTGGGAACGACATTCTTGTCCCATTTGAAATCGCCTTTCATTTTGTCGTAAAGGGGTTGTCCATACTGGTCTTTTGTTACTGGACCATCCTTGCCGGCAGTCGACCAGTCCCACCACACTTTCGTTGGACTGGCCTTGGCAAAGGTTGGAATATGGCAGCTTTGGCACGCCACTTTCTCGGTGTGCTTATTCATGAGAGCGTTTTTATGCACTTTCCCGGTGTGGCAGTCGGAACAGTCGAGATGCGTCGGTTCGGCGTGGGTAATGGTCACAGAATTCGACTCACCCTTCAGGAAATGATTCTTTGCCTGGTGGCAATCCTGGCAAGTCATTTTTTTCTCGCCACCCATGTGAATATCAATATCAGGGCTTGGGTTGGTCATGGAAGAGTCCAGGTCACCATGTTTGACATGGTCGCCTCCCCCGCCATAAAAATGACATGCGCCGCAGGTCGCACGTGATGTGGGGCCAACGGATTGAGCCACTTTCACCAGGTCGATCGGCGGCCAGGGCTTTCCTTTAGGCAGTTCCTTGTTCTCACCTTCATAGACTGGATGGCCTGCTCCGGTCGGGAACTTCTTGTATGTACCTGTCGTATCATGGCAAATCAGGCAATCGACATTTTCGGCCTTGGAAAAGTCAAAACCGGCATCTTTGAAACCATATCCGGCATGGCAGCTGGTACAGCGCGGCCAGTTCGAGGGTAATCCTATACAGAAATTGTTGAGTGCATTGATCTTGCCCATCTCCAGTCTTTCGCCGTTTTTTGCAAACTGACTCTTGGACCATGTCCAGTGGACAGTCTTCATGAAGTCTTGGCTTTCCTGCTCATGGCACTCAATGCATTTTTTGGTAACCTCAGGGCCGGTTTTAAAGGGACCGTTGCCTACCAAGTCCGCGTGGTTGGCCAAGGCAACCGAAACCAGTGTCCCTGATAAGAACAGCGTCACCGCAAGTATCATTCTTTGTATCTTCATGCCGGAAGGTCCTCCTTTCTTGGGTTTTAAAAGAGAATAGCCTGTTTTTCAAACTGAGTATATCGGAAAAAGTTCCAGTGTCAAGGACGAGTGAAGCTCAACATCAATATAGAGGCGACGTCCAACCGTCTCCTCTCTATCCTGGCTGACATCAAAGCAGAGATTTCCCCTCTTCGGCTCCACCGTCGACCGGCTTTAATATTGCCTTAAGATCGACCTCCATGGGGAGTTGCTTCTGAGTCCGCATGATCCGCTCGGTTTGCTCCCAGCCCTTTTCATCGATGCTACCGATTGCAATGGCAGTTTTGGGCTGAATGAGTGTGCGGGTGATTTTCAGCTGCTCTTCCAGAATCGGGCGCGGCGTATCCGGATCGTACTTTTGCAGGGTTTTGATGGCTTCTTCTTGATTCTTCGGATCAAGCGCCTGCTGCCATCCGGCAAGCAGGGCTGCGAGGAAGCGCTTCACCAGTTCGGGTTTTTCCGTCAAGGTTCGCGCTTCGGTGACGACGCAGTTGGCCACGAATTTCACCCCGAATTCCGCCGGATCGAAAAAGGCGGTCTTTTCTCCTGCCTTGCTCAGTTGTGCCTCGATAAGCGGTCCCTGGGCATTGCGATAGACCGGCCAGAGTTGAACCTGGCGCCGGTAAAACGGGGTATAGTCATAGCGGACACTAAAAAGCGATACGCCTTCGCTCCCGAGGCCGGCTTCGGCCAAAAGGGTGCGCATAATGGTTTCATCGTTGCCGCCAAAGGTCACGCCGATGATTTTGTCTTTGAGATCGGCAAGTTTTTCGATCTGCATCTCCTCCGGGCGATACATCCATTGCAGCGGATTGACCTGGAACAGTTGGGCGATCACCACCACCGGCGACCCCTTGGCGCGCGCCCTAAGCACCTGGTCGGCGGAGGCCTCGCCAAAATCGGTGTACCCGAGTTCCAACTCCCTGATCGCATCCCGCTCCGGCCCGCCGGCTTTGATCTCCACATCAAGTCCGGCTTTTTCGAACAGATGGTGGGTTTCGGCGTATAACGCACCGACGACGCTGACATTGCGGAGCCACTTCAGGCGGTAAACTACTTTTTCACCCGCCTGGGCGCTGGTCGTGACAAACATCGCCATGAGCAAAAGTACCCAGGCAAGCAGAATAAGAGTTTTGGCTTTGTTGTGCATCCTTGCTCCTTCTTTGGCATGACAGGCACGGTCGCTCCCCCGTATGTCGATGGAGGAATTACCTTCCTGTCCAGGCCCGTTTTATGACTACCCCCAGCGATTCCAGAAGTGCCTGGTAGATGGCAATGGTTATGCCGATGAGAAAAAGAGCAATGAGAATCTTGCCCAAATCGCTTTGATAGAGGGCGATCCGAATATTGTAGCCGATGCCGGCATTGGCGGCGATAAATTCCCCGACAATGGTCCCGGCCATGGCCAGTGTAGCACTCCCGGCGATGACGGTGGTCAGTTGCGTCAGGTTTTCAAAGGTGCGAATTTTAACCTCCAGTTGCCAGCGCATGCGACCGGTGACCCGATAGAAGTGTTCGATATCGTCAACCGGCTTGGACATGATCCCTAAAACGGAGAGCAGTACCGGAAAATAACTGATCATGGCGGCGATCAACAACCGAGTCAGAAAACCATCGCCGAGCAGAATAAAGAGAATCGGTGCCAGTGCAACGATGGGGTAGGCCTGAAAATTGTAGGCAGCGACCTTGATGAAGGAGCCAAGCCAGGTGGACTGACGGCCGGTGATGCCGATAGCAAACGCTATAACCACCGAAAGGATCTGGCCGATGATCGCCACAGTCATGGTGTTTAAGGTGGCGAGGCTGTACCCACGATATTCGGCGATAAGGGTATGGAGTATACCGGAAGGGGCCGGAATGACGTAGTCGGAAAGCGCGAGACTATATTTCAGCACCATCAGGCCGCCGAGGAACAGGAAGTAGATGATAAAGAACTGGAAGACGCGTTTATACAGCATTCATGATCTCCAACAGGGTCGTGTCTAGGGCATTTCGAGAAAAATCACCACTTTTCATAATGTTACAGCCTTTAACCATGACGGTCTGTGGCGTCTTACCCCTGCTGCGGAAAACCAGGATCGAATCACAGAATTTTGCAACCTCCATGACATTGTGGGAAATATAGATATAATAGCGATGCGGGAACATCGCCTTGATGGCCAGAATAATCTTTTCCCGGGTACGTTCATCGACGTTGGCCAGGCTTTCGTCCATGATCAGCAGATCACAGTCCTGAAGCAGGTAGCGGATCAGGTTTACGCGGTTCTGTTGTCCCATGGAAAGCTGGTCAAACCGGGAAGTGATGCAGTCGGACAGGCCGAATATCTCCACCAGTTGGTCCTTGCCTGCCTGCATCGATGGCGGGATGACACGCGTTAAATGACGGCCCACGCCGGACCAGCCGGGAAGCCGTTCCTTGTTGTGTGAATAGAGGAGCGTGGCCGGCCCGTCGGTTGAAACCCTGCCTGAGGATCTTTCGATTTCACCGCTGATGATTTTCGCAAGAGAGGTTTTGCCAACCCCCGAAGGGCCGAAGAACGAATGGAACCCGGGTGCCGTGAGTTGAAACGACACATCAGTAAAGAGCGGGTGTTTTGCTCCGGGATAGGTGAAAGCAACATTGTCGCAGAGCAGGGACATCCTATGACCTTCAAAACTGATGACCGAGGTACACAAGGGGGTATAAGTACCTTCGCGAAATTCATTCTTGAAAACCAGAAATGAATCTCTAACGCGGGCCGATAGCCCGCAACCCACTATCTACGAATTTAAAAGCTTTTTCAAAAACATCTGGTAATGGTTGGGTTGCGATCGCTTGCGCGAGGTTACCACATAAAAATTCCTTTTCATCGTCAGTCCGGCCACATGTATTTCTTTGATCGCCCCATGAGCCAATTCATCCCGTAGAGCATGGCGGGAGATTATCGAAACGCCAAGATTGGCTTTGATCGCTTCCTTGACCGAGGCGCTCGAACCAAGGGTTGCGCAGATATTGAATCGGTCGAGGGAATCCTGTTGTTGCCCGAGGAGTGCTTCGATACTCTTTCTTGTTCCGGACCCCCTCTCACGAATGATAAAAGGGAGGCTATGCAGCTCTTCCATGGTTATTGCGGCGGGCAGCGGATTGGCGGCAGCTGCGGCAAGTATGAGTTCATCCTCGGTAAACGGCTGGAAGAGAAGTCCGGCGCTGGGAATCTTGGCGCCGACAACCCCGATAAGCAATTCATTATCGGCGACCGCATCAACGATTTTTGCCGAATCGTTGATCCTGATTTCAAAGGAAAGTCGCGGGAATTCATTCTTAAAAGAAGCGGCAACAGCCGGCAATATGTAGGTGCCCGGAATAGTGCTGGCGCCGATTATCAGTTCCCCGGACATGACCTGACGGGTGGTGTTGATGTCCTCTTCCAGGCGACGTAGATCATCGAGAATGGCTATGGCTCTCGGGTAGAGCATCTCTGCCTCGGTTGTCGGCTGGATCGACCGGCCGAGGCGATCGAACAGGCGACAGTTGAGTCGCGCCTCCAGGTTTTGAATGTGCTCACTCACTGTAGGTTGGCTGGTGTAAAGTTGTTCAGCCGCTTTGGTGAAACTTTTTTCCCGGTATACGGCAACGAAGATTTGCAGGTGACGTGTTTCGATGGCCAGATCCCTCACTTTGAGTTACGTTTTTTGACTGGGTACACGGGAAGAATACGATTATAGTAGGGGTGTTGCCGATTTACCAGAGAAAAGCCGTTATCAAGTTGGAAATGGAGTAAATGTGCAGAAAGTTTTGGCGCCATCAACAAGGAATATGGAATTGCAACCATCATTAACCGATTTGCAGCAAATGGCCCGACAGGCCGGCGAGATTCTCGCAGCTGGATACGAAAAAGAACACCAACTTGCCTATAAGGGTGAGCGGTGATCCATGGCAAGATGTTGGAAACACTGAAATCTGTCCCATGAATGGCCTGGATGGCACAAGAAATTTTCTCGAAGAGATCGGCAAAATGAGGTATGTTCACGGCCTTACTTGCACCTGACACCACCTTCTACCAAGACCTGAGGAGGTAACAGGCTCAACCGTCAACTCGACTCATTTTTGCAGAACGATGGCAAACATAACAACCGAAGAATCGGTTCGACTCAGGCTTCTCAACTTTCCTCTCATTATCGGCGTGGTCTACATCCATGCCTTTTCCGCCACCATTGACCATGAGGGCGTAAGTCTCGGACCCGAGCAGCTCAATTATCTCACAGATTTTGTCCGAATCCTTATATCCCAGGGCTTCGCCAGGATAGCTGTACCTTTATTTTTTCTCATGTCCGGATATTTTTTCTTCCTCGGTTTCACCTGGTCATGGCGAGGGTTTGGGCAGAAGCTTGCCGCCAGAGCGAAAACCCTGCTGCTTCCCTACGTGTTCTGGACGGTTCTCGTGTTTGCCACCCGTTTTCTTGGTCAGTGCATCCCGGTGGTCAAGGCCTATTTTGCCGGAGGCAACGCTTTGCCGGCCGACTTGTCGGTTTACGATCTGGCCAATGCCGTGGCCGGTTTCACCAGAGCACCGGAGGCCTACCATTTCTGGTTTATTCGCGACCTTATGCTCCTCATGCTTCTCAGTCCCTTGATAGTCATGCTGCTGCGATATGTTGCCTGGCCGTTCTTGGGCGTGGTATTTTTTGTCTGGATCACCGGCAACTGGCCGATCTATACCCCCGATGTGGTGGGCGTACTGTTTTTCTCCCTTGGCAGCTATGTCGCCATGAAGGGAAAAAGTCTCTTTATCCTGGATGGATATGGAAAATGGTTGGTGCTCGGCTATATCCCGGTTCTTCTTGCCGATGTGATCTGGAACGAAGCGCCCTTCAATCTCTGTCTGCACCGTTGTGGCATAGTCATCGGCCTGGTAGCGATCCTCTTTGGCAGCAAGTTGATACTTGCAAGCGAGCGCATGAAAAACGTCCTTCTCTGGCTCAGCGGGGCGAGTTTTTTCGTTTACGCCGCCCATGAACCGTTCCTGGGAATAGCCCGAACACTTGCCTTCCAGTTTCTGTCCTTTAACTGGCCGTACACTTTGCTCCTCATCTATCTTCTCGTGCCGTTGGGAGTTGTTGCTGTTCTGGTGGCGGTACACTCCATCCTCGGAGGATATATTCCCGGAGTCTTGAGAGTTGTTACCGGGGGGCGGTGAGAGGCGGGGGCATCGGTATATACCGTGGAAGAGCGAAGCCTCTTCCGCCAAAATGCTGCACTCTATGAAAAAGGCAGAGGCAGAGGAGCACTTTGGAGGAAGTGAAGATTGAGGCAGGACTTTTAGCTTTGGCTGAAAAGTATTCGGCGATCGACTGCCAACGCCGATTGGGTACCCGTCAAGACCATGGCCTGTTTGAGCTCACCCTGTAAGAACTCAATATATTTCTCAACGCCCGCCTGCATTCCACCAACGGCGGCGACTGCAAAAGGTCGGCCGATCATAACTGCATCGGCGCCAAGGGCGAGCATTTTGAGGATATCGCCACCGGAACGTACGCCGCCGTCGGCGAGTATGACAATCCTCCCTTTCACCTTCGCAGCAACATCAGCGAGTACCATGGCCGTACCGGGGGCATGGTCGAGTACTCGGCCGCCGTGGTTGGAGACGACTATGGCATCAGCTCCGGCAGTGACTGCCAGTTCCGCATCGTCTGCGGTCATAACGCCCTTAAGTATGAATTTCAAACCGCATTTTCTAATAATGTCAGCAAGTTTTTCCAGAGGTTTCGGGGAAACCGGACGGCCCATGCGGCGAAGAGTGATAAGTCCTGCGGCGTCTATATCCATCCCCAGAATGTCGCTGCCGGTGGCCTTTGCCAGTTCAATCTTGGCAAAAAGCTCATCGTCTTCCCAGGGTTTAACGAAAGGGATGCCGTGACCACCGGCCTCTTGGATGGCGGCAAAACCCGCTTTATGGATAAACTCAGGTACACCGTCGCCGGTACAGCCGATGATCGACTGAGCCTTGCAGCCATTAATAACGGATTTGATGTACTGATTTTCGGAAATCCCGCCCCCCATATTAAAGGAAACTCCGCCGATGGGGGCGGCAAGGACCGGCAGCGCCAGGGTTTTACCGAGGATGTGCACGGTCGTATCCGGCTCGGATACATCGTGGATCAGGCGCATGTTGAATTTAATGTTTGCCAGTGCGGAAACATTATCGATAAAACTTGAGCCACTGCCCAGTCCACCCATACCTGGGACCTCGCCGGCACAGGCCCGACCATTGCAAACCGGGCATACCCGGCAGTATTTTTCCATCAGTTTTCTAGCATTGTCGCGAAATTCTTTCATCGTCTTCTCCTTCTGCTTACAATGAAGCACTGCCTGTCTTTCTAGAACTCCAGGTACATCGATTGAGAGGCAAGATTTATTATAAAAATGGAGGATCGGCAAGAAAAAACACTTTTAGGGCGACTACTGCAACTTGCTTGGGGCAATCTTTAAAAGATTTTCCAGCTCGAGTTTGTCGAATATATAGCTTTGTCGGCAGAATTCACAGTGCACTTCCACGCCCCCCTTCTTTTCCATGAGGTCGCGGATGTCGTGTTCACCCAAGGAAAAGAGAGCACCTTGCATCTTGCTGTGGCTACAGCTGCACTGATAATAGAGTTTGCTGCTGCCGGTTTTTCGGTGCGGGATATCTTTAAATACCAGGGAGAGGATATCACCCGGGCCTCTGCCCTCGAAGAGCAGGGTGGAGAGAGGCGGCAGTGCCGCTATTTTCTGTTCGATTTGCAGTAAGAGCTGTTCATCGGCCGGGGGCAATGACTGAATAAGAAAGCCGCCGGCGGCAACAATAGTGCCGTCTTTGTCGAGACGGATGGCCAGGGCAATGGTCGAAGGTGTCTGCTCGGACTGAGCCAGGTAATACGCCAGATCCTCGCCGATCTCACTGGTATAGAGTTGGATGGTCCCAGGATATTTGGTGTTGCAGCCGATGTCTTTAATCACCGTGAGAAAGCCGGCCCTGCCGAGGCCTGCGGCAACATCGATGCGCCCGTTGTTGAGCGGAACATCGGCATGCGGGTTGGCAACATAGCCGCGTACCCATCCTGCCGATCCGGCCTCGGTAATGATTTTTCGCAGTGGCCCGTTACCCTCGAATTTAAGGAGAACACTCTGGTCCTCTTTGAGAATTGCGGCGAGCAGGGCCGCACCGGTCAGAGCCCGGCCGAGGGCGGTGGCGGCGGTTGGTCCAACATCGTGCCGCCTGCAGGCCTCGGCTACGAGGGTGGTAGTTGTACAGGCAACGCCATAGAAATTGCCTGCTTCGGAAATAACTCTTTCGATGTGATCAGCCATGAAGATATTGAAATGTTTAAGATTGACGGAAAGGGAACAGGGGGCTTGCAGCGACACTATAGCACGTATGCCGATGCAAAGGTATAACCACAGCGTGGGAAGCCAGAGAAATCGATGGGAGCGAGAACCGGAAGGTCATTTTATAAACATACCTTGACCAAGGCAATGCCAGCAATGGCAGGGAAAAGTTTACGTTTACGTTCTGGTGAGAAAAGGGTAGAATGTACCACCAACAACAACCACTAACCCCGTCGCAGGGCCTCCCTTCGGCGCCCCTGCTGAGGGGAAAAAATCAAACTAAGGAGTAAGATTATGCGAATGTTTGTATTCTTCACTTTGTTATTGATTGGCCTGCCGTCATACGCCAAAGATATCGCCGGGGTGATGGTGAACGACACCCTGAAGACCGAGGATGGCACGACACTGCAGTTGAATGGCGCCGGGATCCGGTCGAAATTGTTCATGGATATCTACATTGCCGAACTTTACATGGAAAAACCTTCCGCCATAGCCGCCGAGGTAATTGGCGACAAAGGCAAAAAGAGAATCGTCATGCACTTCCTTTATAGCGAAGTGAGTAAGGATAAGCTGGTCGAGGCGTGGAATGACGGATTTAAGGAAAACAACAGCACAGGCGATTTGGCGAAATTGCAGGAAAGGATCAACCAGTTCAATGTCCTCTTTACCGATGTGAAAAAGAATGATGTAATTGTTCTTGATTATGTTCCAGCGGTTGGCACTACAGTAAGTATTAAAGGGCTGACGAAGGGGGTCATACCTGGTTTCGATTTTAACGAGGCCCTCCTGAAAATCTGGCTCGGCGACAAACCGGTGAACGGTGGCTTGAAGGATAATTTACTGGGTTATAAAAAATAGCCATACCAAAACCGTGAGCAAGGCAATCGATCCCTGGGATCGGCTTTTTTCTGCTCACGGTTTTGGTATCAGGTGCTCAAGGGGCAATGACGGGGAAAGTGTTCTTCAGCTCTTTTCTCTCCTGCTGTTGTGTCTAAATCTCGTCAACACCGGCAGGGATCACGCAAATGAAGACAAAATCCTCGCCGCCGCCATTCATGAATTGATGTTCCTCGTTGCCGGGAATGAAAAGCACCGAGCCACTGGTAACCTCCCGCCATTCGCCATTGTGATATGCCTGGCCTTTGCCGGAGTGGACAAAAATTTCGTGTTCCCATGCGTGGCTATGTCGCGGTGTGAAGCCGCCGGGAGCCACGGTAAAGACGCGCATACAAAAGTTCTCGGCACTGTCTGCTTTGCCGATCACAACACGGCCGGTGACGCCTTGTACTTTCTCGCTCTCAAAGTGCTGGGCGGGATAATCTTGGTAACTGGTGATTTTCATAAAATTTCCATTGATGAATATTGAGCAGTTGCTGCTTGCCAACCAACTATACCTGATATAATAGAGCGGAACGTGTAGAATGCAACGGTTACGACGACGAAGAGGTCCGCGGTGTCTTGCCGGTCAAACCCATATAAATAGCTGTCAATGTAAAAAAAACTCCAGTCCAGTTGAGAAGGGAGGTGGGACGGCTGAAAAACAGGACATCCCAGATAAAGGAGAGGGATGGCTGGAGGAGAAGTATGAGTCCGGTGCGTGAGGTTTGAATTTTCGCCAGAGACCCGGCAATCAGTATCCAACCAATGGTCTGGCAGAAGAGGCCGAGACTTATCAGGGCAAGAAGGCTTTTGAGGTTGGGAATATAAAACGAGTCACCACTCTGCCACATCTTTAAACCAAGAAAAAGAGCACTGCAAAAGCAAACAAGCATAAGTGCGAAAACCGGGGAGCGTTTTTCGGCAACCTGGACTTTTTTCAGACCGAGGAGATAAACGGTATAACAAACAGCGGTGAGAAGACCGAAGTATACACCAAGCTTGTAATCGCTGCTGAATTGGTGCCAATCAAGACCGACGATGAGAAAGAGCCCAAAGATGGCCATGGGCAAGGATACCAGAAAGCGGGGGCGCGCCTTTTCGCCATAAAACACTATGGCGGTTGCGGCCAGGAGGAAAACCTGGAGATTACCGAGGAGGGTTGCCAGACCCGGCCCGATGTACATAATACTTTCGTGCCAGAAAAAAAGATCAAGGGCGAAGGCAAGACCGCAAAAGGTGATGAGGAAGAGTTGCGGCGGCGGAGGTTTGGCAAGATCCTTTTTCAAGACCGCGAGAGCCAAGAGAAAAAAGAAACCGAAAAGGACTCGGTAGAAGGCCGAACAGGTTGGAGCAACATCGGCGAATTTGACGAAAATCGCCGAAAAGCTGATCATAAAAGCCCCGCCAAGCATCTGCAAAATCGCTTGGTAACGGTGGAAAAAATTGTTCATGGTATTGGCGAGAAAATTATTGACCGGTGGTCCTTTTCGGTAACGCTTCTTTATGGTCCCGATGGAAAAAATAAACCATTGGGCAATGGGGCTGACCTTAATGGACTTTGTATTTTCTCGCATCATTAAATGGTTTCACCGGCAATCGTGGTAGGAAATGTTCTACTCTTGCGAAAATCAGTAACGTGATTCTGGTACACGTATAAAGCTATAGGGCAAAATAGGCGTGTGCTGGGCAAGAATAAACCGCTGTGATCTTGTGTTTGGGCGAATTGTTCGAAGCTCTGCACATAATTCGCAGCTAAAGAGTGCCGGCCCATGGATCACTGAGAAACCACCGAAGAAGTAATATAAAAAAATAATAATATTGAATAACGGATAATTAGGTAAATTGTTTTCTTGACCAAAGAAAAATATAGTTGATTTTCTGTAAAAATTTTGTATTGCTGCGGCGATGAGTATTTTCACTGCCTAGATTTGTTTTGCCTTTTGCAATGCACTCATTGCACACTGATTGAGCGGTGGTGACAGGAATGAACGTCAGGCAGACTATTTCCATGGAGAACACAGCGAACGATATGAATGATCTTTCGACCAAATACCTGGGACTCGAGCTGAAAAATCCGATTATTGTCGGCAGTTGCGGATTTACCGGCAGCGTTGCCAAAATAAAGGAACTGGCCGACAATCAGGCTGGAGCAATCGTTTTAAAATCACTTTTCGAAGAACAGATTCAAGCAGAGTATTCTGCTAATCTGGAAAGTTATAATGCCGACTACCCGGGGGCCACGGACTACATTCGGGAATACACCCGAGGCAATGAGGTGGAAACCTACCTCAAGCTCATCGCCGAGGCTAAAAAGGCTGTGGACATTCCTATTATCGCCAGTATTAACTGTGTCTCCTCCGCCGAATGGGTCTCTTTTGCCAAATCGGTTGAAAATGAGGGTGCCGACGCCATTGAACTGAACGTCTCGCTATTGCCGTCAAACCCCAAGTTGACCAGTGGTGATAATGAAAAGAAATATGTGGAAATCATTCACTGTGTCGGCGAGCTGGTTTCCATACCCATCGCCTTGAAAATGAGTCATTATTCGGCTGCACTTGCCGGTCTCATTCAAAAATTAAGCTGGATCGAGAAGATTGGCGGCTTTGTTCTATTCAGCCGCTATTATACCCCGGATATCGACATAGAAAAAATGCTCGTTAAATCAGCGGATATGCTCAGCAGTCCCGGCGAAGCCGGTAACCCCCTGCGTTGGGTTGCCCTGATGTATGGGCAAATCGACAAGGATCTGGTGGCGGCAACCGGGGTCCATGATAGCGAGGGTCTTATCAAACAATTGCTCGCTGGGGCAACGGCGGTGCAGGTTGTGTCGACAATCTATAAAAATGGCGCCGGGCGAATGCCCACAATGCTCGCTGGTCTCGACGAGTGGATGACCCGCAAATCATACACCTGTCTCGCTGATTTTCGCGGCAAACTCAGCTACGAGAAGGCAGCCGATGCCGCAGTTTTTGAGCGCACCCAGTTTATGAAATACTATGGCGGCATATCCTGATCAGGCTAAAAGACTGCAAAGGTGTACACTCTATATACAGAAGATAAAAAATCATTCCTGTACCTCATTATTGCTATCATCGGATATTTATGAAATCGTTGCTGACATTCCCGAAAGGCGGGGTCCATCCGCCTGAACGTAAGGCGCAGACCCAGGGGCTGGGTATTGAAGTTATGCCTGTGCCCGATGAACTTGAACTGATTCTCGGCCAGCATATCGGCGCGCCATGCCAACCGACGGTTGCCAAGCGCGAGGAGATCGGCGAGGGTGTCCTGATCGGCGAGGTGAAAAAAGGACTGGGCGCCCCCCTGCATTCCCCGGTGGCAGGAAAAATAAAGGATATCGGCAGTTCGGTGCATCCGGTACGGGTCAGTGCACCTTCCATCACCCTGACAGTGAACCACGAGGCTGAACCGGTTCGCTATGCGAAAGAGGCATGGCAACATCTTGATGCGGCGGAGCTCCTCGCCAGAGTCCACGACGCTGGGATTATCGGCATCGGCGGCGCCGGTTTTCCAACGCATGTGAAACTGAAACCGCCGGCCAATTCACCGGTCGATACCCTGATTCTCAACGGCGCCGAATGTGAGCCGTATATCACCGCCGATCACCGGGCAATGCTTGAATACTCTGCGGAAATCGTCGAGGGTGCAAAAATCATCCTGAAGATTCTCGGCATTAAAGAGTGTCATATCGGCATAGAAAGTAATAAACCCGATGCGATCCTGGCTATGACCAAGGAATCCGAACAGTCTTCCACCCCCGATGCCTCCGTTAAAATACGTACCCTGCAGGTGAAATACCCGCAAGGCTCGGAAAAACAGCTTATCCAGGCGGTGACCGGGCGGAAAGTTCCAGCCATGGCCCTGCCTTCGGCGGTCGGAGTGGTGGTGCAGAATGTCTGCACCGCCAAGGCCATTTATGATGCGGTGGTGTTACGCAAACCTTTGTACGAAAAGATTATTACCGTGGCCGGCAAAGGCATCGGCAGACCGGCGAATCTTCTGGTGAAGGTCGGCACAAAACTGAAAGATATTGTCGAGTATCTCGGCGGACTCCAGCCGGGCCTTTCGAAGATCGTTCTTGGAGGTCCGATGATGGGCTTTGCCGTTTCAAGTCTTGATGTGCCGGTTACCAAGACCACCTCGGCGGTGTTGTTTCTGACCAAAGATGAAATAGATACCAAACCCCATTCCCAGTGCATCCGATGTGGCTGGTGCCTTGATGCCTGTCCGATGGGCTTGGAACCGAAGGAAATCGCGTTGCATGTTGAGGCCGGTAGATCCGAACTCACCGAGCCGTTTGGGGTGTTTGATTGTTTCGAGTGCGGTTCCTGCGCCTATGTGTGTCCGGCGAAAAGGCCCTTGGTGCAATTTATTCGCTTGGCAAAAATGAAGGCCAAGCGACCGCAGTAGCGGCCTGAGAAAGATAGGTAGTGCTTTACCAGAGTGATTGGCCCCGATAATCAGGGTCTTGACGATAACGAGGAGGCTTTGAGGAGAGTCGTGAGCAAACAGCAAGAGTTAGACGACCAGTCGGCTGCACCGGCGGCGATGTGGAAGGTTTCCACTTCACCGCATCTAAAGAGCAGTGAGTCGGTCGAAAAAATTATGTGGACTGTCGTGGCCTGCCTGGTACCGCCACTGGTTCTGTCGGTATTTGTATTCGGGATACAAACTCTCCTGATTACCGCAGTCTCCGTTATAAGTTGCGTGGCTGTTGAATGGCTGAGTCAAAAGGCCCTCGGGCGACCGGTGACCATTAAAGACGGCAGTGCGGTGCTCACCGGGATGCTCCTGGCCTTTGTCATTCCACCGGGGGTGTCGCCACTTTTACCGATTCTGGCCGCGGTTTTCGCCATCTATATCGGCAAACATCTGCTTGGCGGCATCGGCTACAACTTCTTCAATCCAGCCCTGCTCGGCCGGGCATTTCTCTTGGCATCATTCCCGGTGGCCATGACCTCCGCCTGGTTGCCGCCGGTGAAAAATCTGGCGATTTTCTCTTTCTTGGGTGGTGCGGTCGACGCAGTGTCGACGGCCACGCCGCTGGCTGTTATGAAGGAAAAAGGGATGGCGGCCTTTACTGAAGCTTTCGGCAGCGGCAGTGATCTTTACAGCAGTTTCTTCTTCGGCTGGCGTCCCGGCTGTATCGGTGAAACATCCGGCTTTCTCCTGATGCTCGGCGGCTTGTATCTGCTGTATCGAGGCTATATCACCTGGCATATTCCGGTTTCATTGCTTGGTACCATCGGAGTACTCACCTGGATATTCGGCGGTGCCGGGTATATGAGCGGCGATCCTCTGCTGGCTCTGCTTTCCGGCGGGGCCATTCTCGGTGCTTTTTATATGGCCACCGATTATGTTACCAGCCCGAGCAACAAGACGGCGAAGATTGTTTTCGGTATGAGCATCGGCGCCCTGACGGTTTTGATCAGAATGAAGGGTGGCTACCCGGAAGGTATCTGTTACGCAATACTTCTGATGAATCCCCTGAGTACCGTTCTTGATGGGTGGTTCAAACCGCAACGTTTTGCCCCGCCGATGGGAGGTGCAAAATGAAAAATATCATTACCATAGTCTTTCGTCTCACTGTTTCCTGTCTCCTGGCAGCGAGTGTCATGGGACTCTGCTTCATCTTCACCAGCAATGCTAAAAAGCATAATGGGCATGTTCAGGAACAGAAGGTTATCTATGAACTGCTTGGCTATAAAGGCGGGGCAAAAATTCCCGATTCGATGGCCCTGCACGAGGTGTATCGGTATGTTATAACCGGTGGCGATAAACAATCGATCGGCTACCTCGTGCCGCAAGGACATGGCCAGGAGAAGGGTTTTCTCTTTGTCAATATCGATCTGAATGGAGTGCTACTGGCAAGTAAGGCGGTGACACTCAGTGAGGTTGATGCCCTTGATCCGAAGGTTCGGGGTAAAGTCATCGAACAGGCGGCCGGACCTGGCTATGCGGTGAAATTCGCCGATCAGACCATTGTTGTCACCGATAACGGTAAACGTATTGCTTATCTTCTTGGCGGAAAATTCCAAGGCTTCAAGACCTTTGTCAACGTCATGCTGGCGGTCGATCCGAAGTTTAGCATCCTTGGCCTGGAGGTGCTTGAGCACGAGGAAGATCCAGGCCTCGGTGCTGAAATCGACCAGGATTATTTCAAGAACCAGTTCAAGGGCAAACCTTTTGAGGCTTTGAAGGCGATTGAGGTAGTGAAAGCCCCGCTCCCCGCCGACTATCTCGAAGCCCTGAATGGCAGGCTTGGTGAAGATGAGATCGTCAAATTCCGCGAACAATACAAGGATAAGGCGATTTATGCCCTGACAGGCGCTACCATTTCCAGTAAAGCCGTGGCCGAAGGGGTGAAGGGAATTGTCACCAAGTTTGCCTATCGCGTCAATGTGTTGGATAAGATCCTAAAAGAACAGCAGCTTGCTGTATCGTTTTAATATTTGTGAGAGGAAGTCGACGTGGCCAATGACAAATCTAGCATGCAGCTGATAACGCGCGGCATCTTAAGTGAAAACCCGATCTTTAAACTGGCTCTTTCCATGTGCCCGGCCGTCGGTATTTCCACCACGGTTATGAACGGGTTTATGCTTGGCGTCGCCGTGCTTTTCGTGCAGGTCTTTTCAAGTGTGACGATCTCCACCTTTAAAAACGTCATCCATCCGCGAATTCGTATCCCGACCTATACCCTGACCATTGCCACCTGGGTTACGGTCATCGATCTGGTGCTTGCCGCTTATCTACCGGAAGCATATGCCAAGATGGGAATTTTCGTAAAGCTGATCGTCGCCTTTGCCATTATCACCATGCGCCTGGAAATGTTCGCCTGCAAAGAGCCGATAAAAGATTCCTTCTGGGACGGCATGGGCATGGGCCTTGGCTTTATGATCGGCATGATGGTTATTGGTTTTGTGCGGGAACTGCTAGGTTCAGGTGCAATTTTCGGTTATGACGTTCTCGGTTTCAAGCCCCTGCTTTTCTTTATCTTGCCGAGTGCCGGATTCTTTGTGGTCGGCTTGATGATGGCCTTTTTCAATTGGATAGAAGTGTATTACAAACGCAAAAAAGGGTTAAAATGATGACGCTGGCAAATATTAAAATTATCGTCCTGGCGGCGCTGATCTTCGTAGGGAGTTCCCTGTCGGCACAGGCGGAGGGACTCATTGTCGATCAAACCTTTTCCGGCAAAAATCAAATCACTGTTAAATTTTCCGGCGCGGTTGACAAGAATATTGCAGAAAATATCGGCAACTACACGGTCTTTGAAGAAGCCGATCCGGATATTATCCTGGCCTTGGACTCGGCCACTCTTGGTAAAGAGGCAAAAAGCGTTACCTTGGTGTTTAAGGCCAATCTCAATACGGTGAAAACCCATGTTGTTACCATCAAAGGTTTGGCCGGGATTGATAAGACGACCTTTAAAGTGAGTAAATCGTATCTTGGCTATCTCTTTGGAATTTTCATTTCGGCGCTGCTCATCAACAACTTCGTTTTCACCAAATACCTGGGTCTTTGCGTGTTTTTTGGAACGTCGAAGAAAAAGAGCACCGCCAAGGGTATGGGCGTAGTCTTTACCATGGTTATGGTAGTATCGGCGCTGATGAGCTGGTTTTTCTTTAACTATATACTCACTCCGTTCAACCTCAATTTTCTCCAGATCGTGGTCTTTATCGGTCTCGTTTCCCTGACTGTGCAGGCTGTTGATACGGTCCTTAGAAAGGTCAATCCGATTCTTTTTAATTCCTTCGGGGTGTACCTGGTTTTGGTTATTGCCAACTGCGTTATCATTGCCGTGCCTCTGATTCTTGCCAATAACAATTACAATATTTTTGAGACGTTCATGCTGGCACTTGGGGCAGGCGGCGGCTTTCTGTTGGCCTTGTACCTGATGAGTTCGGTAAGCGAGCGTTTGCTGCTGGCAAAAATACCACCGACCTTTAAAGGGCTGCCCATCGCCTTTATTGTTGCCGGCCAGTTTGCCATGGCCTTTCTTGGATTTTCGGGGCTGCAAATATTTTAGTCCCTTAGAAAAAACTTCAGTATGTTTTTTCGTGAAGGGACTTATCCGTAACATCGGATAAAAACTTGGCCTTCTTGTTCTATTTGTTTAATCAGATTTTGTTTGAGAGTAAAAAGATATGGATCCGGAATTAATAAAATTGGCGTTAGGTGGTTTAGTTTTGCTTGGCTGTATCGGCCTTTTTTTCGGTATCGGCCTGGCTATTGCCGCCCATAAATTTGCGGTGGAAGTCAATCCGCTGATAGAGCATGTGGTTGAGTCCTTGCCTCTTGCCCAGTGCGGCGGCTGCGGATATCCCGGCTGTGAGGGGTATGCCATTGCCGTGGTCACCGATCCCGATGTCCCGCCGAACCTCTGTTTTCCCGGTAAGGAAAAGGTGGCCAACCGGGTGGCGGAACTGACCGGCAAGAAAATGGTGGCGGTGGAAGATCAGATCGCCGTGGTTCGCTGTTCAAGAGTTGAAGGGCGGGTCAGCCATAAACATGAGTATTATGGATTTGCCTCCTGCACTGCCGCCAACCTGAGCTTTGGCGGGCCCTCCTCCTGTCAGTATGCCTGCATCGGTTTGGGTGAATGTGCTGAAGCCTGCCCCTTTGATGCCATTGACATGGTGGAGAACTTTCCAGTCATCAATCCTGATAAATGTGTGAGCTGCGGGGTGTGCGTGCGTGCTTGTCCAAAGGCCATCATTGAGATTCAGACCCTTAAGGCGCGGGTTTTCGTCCCTTGTTCAACCAAGGATCTTGGGAAAAATGTCAAAGCTGTGTGCCAGGTCGGGTGCATTGGCTGCAAAATGTGTGTCAAAGCCTGTCCGGCAGGAGCGGTAGCGTACGAGAATAATCTGGTGAAAATTGATCAAAAGGCCTGTATTGCCTATGGGCCTGCCTGTGAGACCGCCTGTGTGACCAAGTGTCCGCGTGAAATATTCCGACACTATAAAGGTCGACAGGTGCTTGCCCGCAGTGGAATTGATGGTCTGAAGATGGCAGGGTGAGGCCAGGTAAATAAAAGACTCGGTTTTATCACGCTACCCCACTTCTGTTTTGGCGACCAACGGGGAGAAATTCTTTATGAATTTGCTCCCCGTTGGTTTTTCATCACCGTTTACGAAATAAGGTGCACCACTTTGTTACCGGTGATGAAAAAATGATGGGGGGCTGTCGCTATCAGTTCTTGAAATCCGTTGAGTCGAGATTGTATTTCTTACTCTTATACTGGATCGCCCGCCGGCTGATTCCCAGCAGCTCTGCCGCATCTTTTTTTATGCCTTTGGTTTGTTTCAGTGCTCGAATGATTGCCTCTTTCTCACTTTGATCCATAGAGAAATCATCCTCGCTTACTTGTAAACCGGCAAGTGGGTTTATATCCAGCTGCAGATCTTCGGGAAGGATCTGGTTTTTGTGGCAGAGGATGATTCCAGTGTGCAGGGCGTTTTTAAGTTCCCTGACATTGCCGGGCCAGGAAAGAGTCTGTAGCCATTGCAGGGTCTTTTCCGGCAGTTCGATATTAGGCAGTCCATTTTCTTTGAGAAAACTCGTTATAAAGAGGTGAGCCAATGCTGGGATGTCCTCAAGCCTTTGGCGAAGTGGAGGAATCTGCAGGGTAACAACCTTGAGGCGATAGTACAGATCCTGTCTGAATTTCCCCGCATCAACGGCAACCTTAAGATCGGCGTTGGTTGCGGCAATTACCCGGCAATCGACGGTTTTCTCTTTGATGGCTCCCACCTGGCGGATTGTTCTTTCTTCGAGAAAACGCAGCAGCCGGCTTTGCATTTCAGCTGAAATATTACCAATTTCATCGAGAAAAAGAGTGCCGCCGTGGGCAGCTTCAATGAGGCCTTTTTTGTCCTGAATGGCGTGGGTAAAAGAGCCTTTGACGTGGCCGAAGAGCTCGCTCTCGAGAATGCCGGGTGGTGTAGAGCCGCAATCGACAACGATATAGGGATTGTCGAGCAGGCCGCTTGCGTTGTGAAGAAGCTTGGCGATGCACTCCTTGCCTACGCCGCTTTCGCCGAGAATGAGCACGTTGGCGTTGCTTACCGCCACTTTTTGCAACATTCCATGGAGTTCCTGCATAGCGGCACTTGTGCCCCAGACAAATCCATCACCCTTGACCTGTTCCTGAACAGGATATTGCGGGCGGGCAAGAATCTCCTGAAGCTTTTTTACCAATTCCCGGCCATCAAACGGTTTGGTCAAGTAGTCAACTGCACCAGCCTGCACCGCATGAACAGCGTCGGGGATAGTTCCGTAAGCGGTGAGAAAGATTACCGGCAGGCGGGGATGGCTTGTCCGGGCGTGGGCCAGCAACTCCATGCCGCTCATTTTCGGCATTTTCATGTCCGAGATGAGAATATCTACCTTCTGATTTTTTAAGATTTGCAGCGCCGTGGGACCGTCCTCTGCCTCATGAACTACAAAACCGGCGGCGCATAGCCGAGCGTCAAGAACTTCGAGGATATTTGGATCGTCATCGACGATGAGAACATGCCTTTCCACACTCATAATGGTTTTTTCTTCTCCTGCAAGGTTTCGTCAATTGCCTCAAGTTCTTCCAGCTGTTTTTGCAAATTGTCAACGGTATTCGCCATTTGTGTGATTTTTTTCCGTTGATTGGCGATGACGTTATTTTTCTGTTTGGCTATATGGCTTTGTTCCTGGCGTATCTTTAGGATACGTTGGCCCTGAACTTTTAGGGCAGTGACGAGGAGATGGCGATTCTCAGTAAGGGGGATGTCGCCCTTTTCATCGTCCCATTTCACCAAGTTGTCGATGGCCTCGCTCATCTGACTGTCGGAGTAAGCCAGTACCAACTGGGTGCAGGCGAGACCATACAAGGCTTGGTTTCGGTCTTCCGGGGCAAGGGCGGTTTCATACTCATGTTCATATTCGAGGAGGGCATCGGCATAATTTTCGTTGAGAAAAAGCTCGTCTCCAAGACTACGGGAATACGGCCGTTCGTCGGGTGCGGGAGGATCCGCTGTGGGCGGCTGTGCGCATGAGCTGCAAATAACTGAAATTGCTATAAAAAATATGCAAGCCCGGAGTTTCAGCTCATTGAAAATGGGCGATGACATATTCATAAAGGTCAACATGGGGTTTTTATTCAAGAAAGTATTTGATTTCACTAGGAGGCTGTTCGAGAATGCCCTTTTTTGCCATATCTTCGTTAAACTCGAAAAAATTATCTTCGGAATATTAACTATATACCTCCGGTAATTTTTTCGAGTTTGCCTCGATCTGAGAAAAAATTGCTATTCTCGGACAGCCTCGTAGGGGTGCGTGGGCAAGGTAAAGGAAAAGGTGCAACCCCGCCCTTTGTTATTGGCGACCTCAACACGTCCGCTGTAACTGGTGACAATCCGGCGGCAGATGGCGAGGCCCAGACCGACCCCATTCAGGTGGCCACGGACATTTTTAGTCCGATAATATTTGGTAAAGATAAGCGTTTTTTCATCATCGGCAATTCCCGGACCGGAATCGGCAACATGAAAGAGAAGGAATTTTTTTTCTCTGTCCCGTTCCCAGGTGAGTATCACCTCGCCGCCTTCGGGCGAATATTTGACGGCATTGCCGATAATATTGACGAATACCTGTTGGATTTCCTCCCGCACCCCGAAAAGTTGTGGACAGTCGCTAAAATTGCCCATTCTGATGCGCACCTTTTTCTTTTCAGCGGGTGCTGAAAAAAGGTCGGCGCAGGCAGCAACCACACTTGCGGTATCGAGATGAAGAGCGTTGGCCTTGCGACCATTCATTTCGAGAACCCCAGTGTTCAGTAAATAGTTCAGGAGTTTATTAATCCGTTTAATTTCGCTACTGGCGATTTCTAAAAATTTTCGCTGTTTGTCGTTGATGCTCCCCAAGACCTCCTCGACAATCATATTCACCGATTCATGGATGGATGAAAGCGGGGTCCGGATTTCATGGCTGAGAGTGGCAATAAACTCCGTCCGGATAGTTTCTTCGGCATTGAGCTGGCGGCTCATGTCATTGAAGGCAGTGGCTAGTTCATTGAATTCATCGCCACCTCGGAGGCGGATCGGCTCTTGCGGTGTATCAAAAGTAATCCCTCGCAATCTTCCAGTGAGGGTTCTGAGAGGCGAGAAAATGGCCCGGGAAATAAACCAGACACCGAGGCAGCCGACAAGAATGCTCGCACAGAAACCGACGAGGCCGTTTCTCGCATTTGTCCTGCTTGCCTCGGTCAGTTCCTGCAAGGCAAGTTCAATCTCCTGTTGATTTTGCCTTTTGGCCCTGCCGATTGCTTCCATCCACTCAGCCAGGACTTGGTCTGTGATCCATCTGAAGTTGTTCTCCGCAGCGCTGTCGCTTGCGGCAACTTCGCTGCGGTGGCGCTGATAGCCGACTGTCAGCTGCCGCCAGGGAGACTGGCTGTCTTCCGATTGCCTTAAAAGGAGGACAGCCTGCTGCAGTGCGCCTTCGAAGTTACTTCGAGACTTTTCGAAATATTCAAAATAGCGTTTTTTTTTGAGAAGGATGAGTTTTTTGCTATTGGCATCCATGTCGACCAGGCTGGCCTGGAGGATTTCTGTCAGCTCGGCGACCTTTTTGTTTGTGCTGACAATACGTTCGGTCGAGTCGACCATCCTTTGGACATTTGACAAGAGAACGAAGACCGTCCCTGAGAAGACCAGGAAAAACAGGAAGAAGATGAGAGCAAGTTTCTGTTTAATGCCAATTTTCAAAGCCATTGCGCCATTGGTTAGATTCGTATCTCGTCTGTCTCAGAGGACATCTCCCAGACGCATGACATTAGGCAACCATGAAAAGCGGAAAAAGCCATCAAGAAGATTTGCTTTTTGATGGTGGCAGTTGCGCTATCAGCGGTAGCCAACCAGTTGATAATAGCAAACCGTATACCAGCTGTCATCATGAGAGTAGTGGAACCTGTTATTTGCTTCTACCGATGACCACCTGTCGGTTCATTGTTCAACTCATGGGTTGTCGGTGAGGGCGAAACAAATTGCCTCATCAGCATGGATGACGGTGGTGTCGAAGAGTGGAACTTGGATGTGATCCTGGGTCACCAGCATGCCAATCTCCGCACATCCGGCAATGATGCCTTCATCAAAGCTCATAATAGCAAATCCTTTCAGGTTATGTATTTATAAGAAACTCATGGCCGAGGCCCAGTCAGCCAAGACCTGAATGCATCTTCGGATTGGCCGCCGTCAGAGATAATGGTCGGGTTATAGAAGGGATCGCCACGATACAGAAGATCGAACCATTTGCTCTGGAACCGGGCCTTCTCTTCGTGCAGAGTTGCTAGCGGCCATTGCCTGCGGCGTGTGAATCCCTCTGCTTTGATCGTTGCCTTGCAGTAGGGGGTAGAGATATTCTTTTTTCCCTGTTGATGCATGCGAAATGAAAAATCGGGAACGGCAAAAAGAAACGGAAACTGAGCCGAGTCAAAGCCGTCTGCGGCAATGAGCAGAGCTCTGCACATGAGAAAGAGGTCACCGCTGATGCCGACAACTTCCTGGGGGCAATGGCGGCCGTTCATGAGCACCGAACAATCGGTGAGAAAGCGGCTATAATACAATGGCGAAGTGACCTTATAGTCGGGAATAGGGGTGACGGCATCACAGTATTCGCCGGGATATTCGATTTGTCCACCAACCACGCCGACTTCCGGAGATTGGCCGTATTCGACTAGAGCCGACAGCCAAGAGTCGCTGGTAAGATCCAGATCGCCGCTGACAAAGGCGACGAGTTCGCCCTTGATGTCGGCCATGATCGAATGGAATTTTTCTGCCGGGCCCAGATTTTCCGATATACTCCTACAGGTCGTATCGATTCCGGCGGCGGAGGAAAAAGGATGAATCAGGGCAGGGGATGTTTGCTTCTCCATGATGATGATCAATTGCATAATCTTATACCCGGCGGTAGCAATAAGATTGTGCAACCACTCAAAGATTTCATCTTCCTGGCGCTGCCAGTTTATCACGAGGGTCACTGAGCTTTCCGAAACAAGAGATCTTTTGGCGCGGTAGAAGAATTTCCAGTCGGTGAACAGCGCTTCGCCGCTGATACCTCTACGGGTAAGGGCATTGGTGACACTTTTCCGGCCGGCTTCGTCGGCGTAGTGTTTCTCGTCATGATTGATGCTGGTAGAGGTCTCGGAGGCTCGCCAATGATAAAGGATTTGCGGGATATGGATTATGGCATCAGCCTGTTCGGAGAGCTTCAGGAAGAGGTCGAGATCCTGGGCGCCGTCGAATTCTTTGGCACAGCCGCCGACCTTCTCGTACAATGATTTTTTGGCCACAACACAATGGGTGATATAGTTGTGGCAGAGCAGCAGTTCACGGTTGAAGCCCGGCTTTCGGAAAATGCTGAATTGCCGGCCGTCGGCGCCAATGAGATCTTCATCGCTGTAGTACAGGTCGGCGGGGTCGCTGTTGATCCGTTCGGCGAATGTCTGCAGGGCCGCTGGAGCCAGTTCATCGTCGTTGTCGAGGAAGGCCAGATAGCTGCCTGTGGCAAGATCCGCGGCGGCATTGGTGGCCGCTGAAATTCCGGAGTTTTCGGTGAGGAAGACGACTTTAATTCTTGGGTCGGACGAGGCCCAGCTTTTAAGCAGCGGACGAATCTCCTTGTTGGTGCTGCAATCGTCGGCGAGACAAAGCTCCCACTGCGGGTAGGACTGATAGACAACCGAACGAATGCAGGTGTTGAGATGGGCAATCTCGACGTTATACACCGGTACCAGCACGGAGATGACCGGCTTGGTTGCAAGGTCATATATTTGCCGGTTCGGATACAGACCTTCCCGCAGGCCATTTTCCAGGAAATGTCGGAGTGGGGAGGCATCCTTTTGTCCTTCGAGATAGGTCTGTCGGTAAAACAGCGGATCAAACCAAGAGCAGGGTTGCCGGTCTTCGGTCTTTTGTTTACGCAGGTAGTGGCCAAAGGGATCGATACCCTCGACATCTCCGTAGGTTTTGGTATAGAAAGCGGCATCGAACAACGGTGACGGACTCTTTTTTTCGTGAAATCCGAACATAAAATAGTGGCTGAGCGGATCGAGGCCGAATTCACGGAGCCCAGGGGCTTTGTCGAGGTAGAATGCGGTGTCGAAATAAATACTTGGCTGTCTGCTCTCTGCAAGCCCAACTTTGAGGAAATGGTAGTAAGCTGCCCGTGGGTCGGGTGTGTACTGTGCAGCATCGGGGTATTTGCGGCAATAAAAATGAGGATCGAAATAGGGGGTTGGGGAATGGGGTGGGCAGCGGTTACCTTCTTCCTGAAGAAAGTGGGTGAGTGGATCAAGTCCAGAGGTATTGAACGCCGGATTTTCTAGTTTGTAATATGCCGGATCGACGAGATAGTTCGGTACAAGTTGTTGATACCTCCCTTTTTGAAGAAAGTGGAGGAGGGGATTTTCTTCTTTTTCGACGAGGCTCGGGCATTGGTGGAGGTAAAAGACGCGGTCAAAGAGTGGCCCGGGTCTGCGCAGTTCGGCAAAGCCCTTGGCGAAATAGTGGGCCAGAGGTTCCGCCCCCGAAGCGGCAACATCCGGGTTGTTCTCAAGATAATATCCGGGGTCAAAGAGACCGGAGCTCTGCAGCAGACGGTATTGGGGGGAAAACAACCGATAGCAGATGGAGGTCAGAAGCTGTCGAATTCGGGTGAGCATGGGGAATCTCGGACGTTGTAAGGTATTGGTTACAGGGCATATGGTCATTGTACCATCATGCCGCATGAGCGTCGAGGCGGATTTGTTGGCGGAAGAATGGGCGGTGTTCATCCCGGCGGTGGCTGACGAAGAGAATGGTGGAAAGGTTTTGGCCGGCTATCTCCGCCAGAAGATCAAGAAGGGCGCGGCGATTGGCGTCATCCAACCCCTGGGTCGGTTCGTCGAGGATGAGGAGTCTGGGGCGTTTGATCAGGGCCCGGGCGATGAGCACCAGGCGCTGCTCGGCAAAGCTCAAGCGCCGAAACGGCACCTCGGCTTTGGCGGAAAGATCTATCCAGGCCAGCCATTGCCGGGCGGTTTTGATCTCGGTACTTACCGCCTTGTGGTACAGGCCGATTGAATCATAGAGTCCGGAGAGGACGACCTGGAGGGCATTGCCCGGGATGCGGTGGTCTCTGTGTAGGGTCGGGGAGACAATACCCATATGTTTTTTAAGGGCCCAGATGGATTCGCCGCTGCCTCTTTTTTTACCGAAAATCCGCAGATCATTGGCATAACATTTTGGATTGTCGCCGGTGATGATGTCAAGAAGTGTCGATTTGCCGCAGCCGTTTGGTCCGGTAATAAGGGTGTTGTCACCGCTTTGAATTGTCAGGTTAAGGCCGCTGAAGAGTTTTTTCTCGCCATATCCGGCAAAACCGTTGCGTAGAAAAACCAGTTCTTCGTCGCCCTCCCTGCTTTTCGTTGACGACTGGAGAAAGGGGGCGTGGATAGGCGCATTACCAGCCTTGTCGGCGCGCATCAGTCTCTCTATTTTCGGCACTATCTGGTCTTTTGGCCCGGCACACACAAGACGCCGGTCTTTAATAATCGCCAGGTGACTGGTCCAGGCAGGGATATCACTCCGGATATTGACGCATACCATTACCTCAATGCCGCGTTCAGGCAGGTGCATAAGGGTGTGGTTCAATTCATGACAACTCCGCTCGTCAAGACCGTCGTAAGGATTCTGCAGCACCAGGGTAGCGGTGCCAACGGTCAATTCGCACAGCAGCAGGAGTTTTCTTGCCTGCCCGGAGCTGAGCTGGCGGTAGCCGAGGTCAAGGCAATGGGCCATACCAAAGGTTTGCAACAGGTCGAGGTGAGCCTCGGAGTTCGGCAGAAAGTCGCGCACCAGGGTGCCGGGGTCGGTTCTGTTGAGGAAATCACTGTTGTCATTGCGGATTTCTTTTTCGAACAACTCTTGCTGCGCACGAAACGACAGGATGGCCGAATTTTTGGGGAGATCAAGGATGTCTGCCTGACAATGCGACAACTTCCCGGAGAGCAGGTCGATAAAATGATCGATACCGGAGTGGTTTTCTCCTAAAATACACCAGGACTCTCCGGGAGTTGTGGTAAACTCATCGATATGCAGTTCTTGGTGCTGAAAGTTTCGAATGTTCATGGTGCAAGCTTACCATGCCAATGGAAAAAAGTAATGGGGGATGGAGCCTCGTACAACGACAAGGGTAATATTGTCGGTTGTCGGGCTCGTTGACAGCAGTTACTTTTTTATGGTAATTCTTGCCAAAAGGCTCAAAATTCGATGGGCCGAGAATATACTGTCGCGGACGGACTTACCCATGCGGAATTACCCATGAGCGGGAGCAAATGAAGATGAGCCTGGTTTTTCAGATCTTGCTGTACCTCTTGATTTTCTACCTTCTTTGCACTCTTTTTATGTATTTGCGCCAGGATTCATTTATTTTCTACCCGACTGCAGCTAAACATGAGGGCCAGAGTTACCACAAGGTCGTCGATTACCATCTTCAGCGCGGCTCGGTTGATCTCAGGGGTTGGTTGGTGAACCCCGGGTTTGTGCGTGAGAAACTGCTTATCTATTATGGTGGAAACGCCGAAGATGTGTTTCTCAATATTGAGGAATATCAGGGGATTCAGGCAGCGACCCTGTTCGTTGCCTATCGGGGCTACGGACCAAGCACCGGCAAACCCGGGGAGGCGGAGTTTTTTGCCGATGCATTGGCGGTGCTGGATGATATGGACAACACCTACGTGCCCAAAGAGATCTATCTTATCGGTCGCAGCCTGGGCTCTGGGGTGGCATGCCACGTTGCCGCGCAGCGACCGGTCCGGGGAGCGATTCTCGTTACTCCCTATGATAGCATTGAAAATGTCGCCAAGTCGCATTATCCGTGGCTGCCGATAGGACAACTTCTGAAACATCGGTTTGTATCGCTTGATGCTTTGCCTTTAATTCAATGCCCCCTGCTGGTGCTTTACGGTGGCCGGGACAGGGTAATTCCGCCCGAGCGGACGGAAAATCTCATCCGTCATATCCAGGGGGAAAGGGAAGTCGTTTTTATCGCCAAGGCAGACCACGGAACGATTGAAATGTACCCCGAATATTGGCAGGCCTTACTCAGTTTCCTCAACCGAGGTGCCTCGGCAGGGCAATGAGACCGGGGGATAAGGCTGATGCTGAGGCAAAAGACTTGATAAAGGCGATAGACTCGACAGCCATTGCGAGAGTTCGGAGAATCAGCTTGCCCTCGGGACGATTGGTGGTTTCAACTCGAGATATTATCATTAAATATAAGTATGATACAGATTATTTTCTCTTGCTCAAATAAATCAATAAATATTGGGGTGCAAAGCCATGACAGCAGAAAAAAGGCGATTTAGCAGGATTATTTTCAATGTTCGGGCAAGGCTCGCTGTGGGCAAAACAGTCTACACGGTTGAGCGAATAATCAATCTTAGCGTTGGTGGCTGTCAGCTGGAAATAGATGAACAGCTGTTGCCCGGGGAACCCTGTCAATTCACGATCTTTTTGCCCAGAATGGGGCCGGGAGTTGATGTTTTCGGGGAGATAGTCCGTGCCGGCAACGGCGAGGTAAGTCTCAAATTCACCAGGATTGATCCGGAAAATCTCATGCACCTCCAGAATATTATTCGCTACAATGCCGCAGACCCCGAGCTGATTGAGGAAGAAATTAAGGCGCATCCCGGGCTCATCTGAGCGGGCACCGGGACTGACTGTAGATCACCTCGTGACATCAGAGAATGATCCTGCGCACTATGATGTTGCCGACGGAATATCCGGCGCCGAAGGAACAGATGACGCCAAGGTCATGTTCCTGCAGGTCCGCATGGTGTTTATGAAAACATATAATCGATCCGGCTGATGCGGTGTTGGCGTAGGTGTCGAGGATGGTCGGGGTCACAGCATCGGTAATCTCTGTGCCGAGTAATTTTTTGCATATCAGCTGGTTCATATTGAGATTGGCCTGATGCAGCCAGACTCTCCGGAGATCGGTCGGTTCAATATTATGCTCTTTCAGGTGGTTACGGATGACCTCCACAGCAAGGGGAATCACCTCTTTGAAAACTTTCCGGCCTTCCTGGACGAACAACCTTTCTTTTTCAGTGCCTTGCTCCGGTCTGGTGCGATTGAGAAAGCCAAAACCATTATAAATGTTGGTGGAATATTGGGTTGCCAGTTTGGTTCCGACAATCTCAAAGACATCTTTTTTGCAGCAATATTCCTCCTGCTCGATAATCACCGCAGTACACACGTCGCCAAAGATGAAGTGGCTGTCCCGATCACGAAAGTTCAAATGCCCCGAGCAGATCTCCGGATTGACCATGAGGATTGCCCTGGCGTTGCCTCTGAAGATAGAATCAACCGCTGTTTGAATGCCAAAGGTGGCCGACGAACAGGCGATATTCATATCAAAGGCAAAGCCGGAAATACCCAGCGCCTCCTGCACTTCGACGGCAATTGCCGGATAAGGACGTTCCATATTGGAGCAGGAGACGATGACGGCATCTATGTCCGCAGAATTCTTACCGGCCCTCTGCATAGCTTCTTTGGCCGCTGCAACACTCATTTCGCATTGGATCGATCGCTCTTCTACCGATCGTTTCGGCAACCGTGGGCACATGACCTGTGGATCGAGCACCCCCTCGCGGTCCATGACAAATCTGCTCTTTATTCCAGAGGCCCTTTCAATGAACTCAGCACTGGACTCGGCAAACGGCTGGCAGGAGCCGGCGGCGATCGCATCCCGGTGTTCGTTGTTAAAATTCTCCACGAAGGTATTAAAGGAGAGGACAAGTTCTTCGTTGGAAATGGAAAATGGAGGTGTATACACCCCGGTACCACTGATGATAATTCTGGCCATAACGCTCTCGACTGGTGTATTGGAAAAAAGAAAAAGGTAATAGGGCAGCCGCTCTCACTGTGAACCTTGGATAATCGGCGATCTGCAACCGTTAGCCATCCGACAAATAGTGCCCAAACTACTCTTTCAAATTCTATTTTGCAAATTTTTCCCTGCGATCCTCGCTGATACCAGAACCTCTCTGTCAAAAAAGATGCCTTGTTTTTTCTTTTCTCTTCGAATATCTTATATATAGACGACTATCTTGTTCCTTGTATCTAGGATTACTTTCTGGAGATACTTAGAATGTCCGACAGCATAAATGTGTACAGCAAAGATTTCGCCATCCGTTTCATTCCTTCTTCCTAATCCGGCCCTGGAATTGATGCGGGCGAAAAATCGTCCTACCGTCGAGGCCATTGTCAGACGTATGCTTTGGATTCAGAAGCTCTCCGGAGCCCGAGCAATCGGCCTTGCCGGACAGCTCGGGCCGATATTCGAGAAACGCCACGGTATCCCCATGGTGCCGCCCTTTTACAGCAGCACCTATGGCAACATTTTCAGTATACAAAGGCAGTCAATTATCTGGTAAGGACTTTAAGGAGGTGGCGTATGACACCAAAAAAAGAGAGCAGGGGTATAGGTGAAACGATGAAACGACCATTACTTGCGGCTTTTTTGATCATTACTGTCGTTGTCATTGGCGCATTCGCCTTGACTATTCCCTTCGTTTTTGAATCCCAAACCCTCTGGTATAAGATGGGAATGGACAAGACCTTGCTGCGGGCGGGCCAGCTCGTTGGTCTGTTCGCCCTGGTATCCCTCATTATCCAGATTCTTCTCGGGGCACGGGGAAAGGTTTTAGAAGAAACCTTTGGAATTGCAGCTCTCATGGTATGCCACCGAGTAAATGGGATGCTCCTATGCTGCCTGGCTGCCTTGCACATTATCCTGGTGCTGGTGCCGGAAGGGATAGCCAACCTGCCGATCGGTGAAAAACACTGGCCCGAGATGGTCGGGGGTGTTCTGTACCTCATGATTTTTGCTCAGGTGATTTCTTCGCTCTTCCGGCAACAGTTCGGTTTCATTTATAAACAATGGCGGAGGGTTCACAGAGCGCTTGGATATCTCGCTCTGTGTTTGGCAGCCGTACATGTTTTGTTTGTCGCCGATTCTTTTGCCCAAGGTGTTCCGAGAATCGCATTACTGGCTATTTTGACAATAGTATTTGTGATAGTTTTCTTAATCAAGATTTTGATTTATTTTGGAAAAAAGTGAGAGAGGGATAGCTTGATATTAAACTTGATTTTTGACTAGGGGCTCACTACTGTTGAATTACATTTACGGGGTTCTCTGTCAACTGCCTGACACGGATTTGAGAATCTCATCCCTTAATCTATGACCTTCCAGAGGAGGATATCATGAAAAAATTGAGTGTTGTTTCCCTTACCCTGTTTTTTTTCATTGTCAGTGCACAGCCATTATTGGCAGCAGCTCGTAGCTGGGAATTGGATAAAGCACATACCAACTTTTATTTTGCCGTCGATCACATTTATTCAAAAATTCGCGGCCATTTCAATGAATATAGCGGAGAGGTTAAATTTGACCCCAACAACCTTGCCGAGAGCAAATTTTCGTTCAAGATAGAGACAGCTTCCATTGACACCAACATCGCCAAGCGTGACAAGCATCTTCAGTCGGCGGATTTCTTCGACGCCGACAAATATCCGCTGATGACCTTCGAATCCACGAAGATTACCGCCGCCGGGAATGGGCTGTATGAGGTCCTCGGGAAATTCACAGTGAAAGGTGTAGAATATGAATTACTGCTCCCCCTGACCCTTGCCGGAATAAAGGATCACCCGGCAGTCAAGGGTAAGGAGGTCGTCGGTTTAAACGGCAAAGTGATCATTGATCGGCTGGCCTACAAAGTCGGTGACGGCAAATTCTATAATCTTGGAGTGGTTGGCAAGGATGTTGAAATTCTTGTCAGTATTGAAGCCCTGGCCGATAAATAGCCGCAGTTGTTACGCTTGTTCAGCCACCCCTGCCTGAATGTCGGGTGGCGGTGCCATTGACAATCAGTAGAGGTTGCTTAGGGTCTTAAACGGATATCCGGTATGTTCGGTACGAACCTGAATATGATTCCATTTTCAGGTTTCGGACTTTGCATAAGCCACTTGTCGGAATTATCCTCATTGTAAATCGGAATGAATTTTAATATTAATCTGCGCCAAAATAAGGAGGCTTGTTATGGCTCATACCTGTAAAAATTGTGGAGCCGTGGCTGATGATCCCGGCCATCTTTGTAACCCTTCCGTTGAGGTCATTGCCTGCTCATTTTGCGGCGAGGCTGATGTTGCTGCAACTCATGTTTGTAAGGAGAAGCTTGCGGCGATGAAATTCTCTTGTCAGTCTTGTGGCAGGGTTGCTGCGGAGAGCGATGATTTGTGTAAACCGTTTGTTATTTCCTGAGCAAGATAAAAACTCGCTCTGCAACAATCTTTGAGAAAGGGTCGATTCGCTTGGCGGATCGACCCTTTTTTTGTTGAATTTTGCTGAACGTCTAGTAATCGATTCCCGGCTGGGGTTCTATCCCCTTTCTGTAGGCATGCTTTATTTCTCGCACTTCACTTACCGTATCGGCAGCGTCGATGAGGTCCGGGTGGGCATCCCTGCCGGTGAGAACAATATGCATATGCTCCGGTCGCAGGGCAAGAATTCTTTTGACTTGAGGAAGATCAACGAGATTCAAATGCAAGGCATTGTTGATTTCATCAAGGATAAGGGTGTCACAATCGCTTTTGGAGAGGATGGTTTCCACCAGTTGCAGGGCATCTTGGGCGTTTTTTCGATGTTCCGCGTGCGGGAAGGGATTGCCCTCTATGCCACAGAAACCTTTGCCGGTATGGTAGAGCTTGACCAGAGGGGCGAGGTATGTAACCCCGTCCCATTCGCCGGAATAAAGATCGCCTTTCATGAACTGGACAATTGTGGTTTTTAATTGATGGCCGCAGCCGCGGAGCGCCATCCCCATGGCTGAGGTGGTTTTGCCTTTGCCGTTACCGGTGAGGATAACTACCAGGCCCTGTTTTTTTTTGGGTTGAAGCTTCTTGATGGGAACATCATCGTTCATGTTTGGGCTCCTGGAATGGATACAATCTTTTGTGCCATGCTTATTTTTGCCCGCCCGGAAGTAACGTGTGGAAACGAAAAGACCTCTTTTTTAAAGGGGATGGGCTATTTCCTTGGTGCAAAGATGATTGTTCTGTCGTCCGGTTTGTTGCATCCCCGACTTGTCTTTCCATGGTCGGTTATGATTGAATATATAAGGGTCAATGATGAAAGAGTAAATCGAAAGCCGGGAACATTCATCAACTTCAGTCCGCTCGCTGCCAAGAGGAGGGAATATGTTTGATTCATTAACCATAAAGCCAGCAGCCCTGATCATAAGCAATACAGCAACCGAGAGGCAGTTACTTGCCGACAAACTCGATGAACATGGTTTTTTTATCATTCCAGCCGAGAGCGGTCAGGCTGGGATCGAAGTGTGGGCAGAGAAAATGAGGGCAATACGAATGGTCATCACTGATCTTGAAATGATGCCGGTTGATGGTCTAGAGGTAATTAAAACAATTCGAGACCAAGAGCAGTTGTCTACATACATTGTAGCTCTAGGGGTCGAGGGAATGGGTTCATATCAGCAAAGTCTTTTGCATGATATGGCCGATGCCTGGATGCAAAAACCCATCCAAATAGATCAACTGGAGGCTTTGTTGCACAGCGCCAAGTTGCAGCTTCGAGTGTACGACCACAGTGATTTGCTGGCAGGGCTGGCGGAGCTTGCCGCAGAAAGGGGTGGAGAGACGGCGGGCCATTTGCAAAGAACTAAAAGATACTGTTTCCTTTTAGCCGACGATCTGCGCCGCCAATTTCCAGTCCTGGGGTTAACGGAGTGCCAGGTGCAAGATATTGCCGAGAGCAGTGTGCTTCATGATATCGGCAAAATAGGCCTGCCGGACGGATTGCTTAGCAAACGAGGGCGATATTTTCCAAAAGAATATGAAATAATAAAAGATCACACAAACATTGGTGGTAATTTGCTGAAAAAATTGTATCAGCGTAGCGGATCCTTGTTTATTCTCCTGGGTTATGAGATGGCCATGACGCATCATGAAAAATGGGATGGCAGCGGATACCCGCGCGGCCTTCGGGGGGAGGAAATACCCCTGGCGGGAAGAATCATGGCCTTCGCCGATGTGTACGATGCCCTGTTTTCGCGGAGGCCTTATAAAGACCCCCTTTCCTTATATCACGCAGAACATTCGATCAACGAAGGAAAAGGCAGCCATTTTGATCCGTTGGTCGTTGAAAGTTATCAACGAAACAGGCAGCTTTTTGTTGACATACATAATGAATTTAAGGAGAGGGACCCGCTTTGACAGCGGTGTCGGGTATGACAATCCTCTCTCCTCCTGGTCAATGCAGCTGCTACCTGCGGCGGTAGGTGACAACGGTAAATGGCTCAGAGCTGTCCGGGTATCGGGTGCTTTCCGCCACATAGAACTCTTTTTTGGAAAATTCGGGGAAAGTCACATCGCCAGGCACTTCCCTGTCGATGAGGGTGAGGACGATGCCTGTCGCCACGGCTATTGCCTGGGTAAAGATTTGTGCCCCACCGATAATATAAACCTTGTCCGACTGACGGCAGAGATTGAGAGCTGCGGCCAGGGATGGGGCGTATTCACCGCCCTCTGGCGCATAATCCAGGTTGCGGCTGATAATGATATGGCGTCTGCCGGGGAGAGGGGCGGGAAGGGAGTCAAAGGTCTTCCGGCCCATGATCATAGGATAGCCCATGGTGGTTTTTTTGAACAAACGAAGTTCTTCGGGGATGTGCCAGGGAAGCTTGTTTTCACGACCTATGACGCGGTTACGGGCCATTGCGGCGAGTATTATTATTTCCATAGGGGATCATTTACAAGGAGTGGTGGAAAAATATATTGTATTTGCATCTGCGTCTATTTAATAATACGATGATTATACGCATTTTCGATCCGCTGTCCAGCCACCCATGACTTGCGCGGAAATTTGGCCTACGAAGTTGGAGGAGTTCAATGAAAATACAGTGCCCCCATTGCGGGGTGAAAGGTTCCGCAGACGATTCATATTGCGGCAAAAAAGTCAAGTGCCCAAAATGTCAAGGAATATTCGAAGCTGTTGCGGGCATATCCAAGGTTTCGCCGGAGGATCCGGTGCAAACAGCAACAGTTGTCGAGGAGCCGGTAGAACCGAGTGCTCCGCTAAGCCAAGTACTAAAGGCGAGTGCCGAACCTCTTGATGATGGAGAGGCAGATGTTTTTGATTGGCAGGACATCGTCTCGGAGATAGACAAAGAGATGGCTGAAGATTCCAAGCGTGGGAGAGAACAGGAAGGATCTCCGGCGATTCTCCACGACTTTTTCGAGTCTGCCGCGCCGGTCGTCGACGCCCTTGGTAAACCTGTCGTAGAACAACGAGGTGAGGAGTTGGTTGAGGCCAATAGCCCAGCCGGCGACGAACCGCAGGCGATCACTCAACCACCGATTCCCTCCGGCTTGACGGAAGAAGAGCAATGGGCCGAAAAAATAATCCTGGATGGAGTTGAAAATCAACCCTACGGAATGGACAAGGAGCAATGCTGGCAATGCGGCAAAAAGGACAGCGTCGGTGTACCCTTTATTGCCAAGGATGGCCGACTCTATTGTCCTGACTGTTTTCCCCCCGAAGCGGCTGAGCACGATGATCTTGGTGCCATTCCTAAAGGTTCCGTCAGGGAAGGCGCGGGCCATACCGACACTTCTCCTCGAGAACCGAGATACAGTTTCACCATCGGCGGACTTTTGAAAGAGGCATGGGCGAAAACCAAAGGTGCCAAGGCAACGGTGTGGGCCGGCAGTTCGGTGTTGTACCTAGCGCTCATCATTCTCGTTGCCGGTGGCGCGTTTCTCTTGCCGTCCCAAGGAAACCAATATGTCGGGATGCTGGGGAATGTCCTTTTTCAGATGATTACCAATGCGCTATCGGTAATTTTTTCCGCAGGGCTTATATTTATCGGTATAAGAAAGGTGGCCGGTGAAACCATTCATTGGAAAATGGTCTTCGAGGGATTTTCCGTGGCCGGAAAGCTCATTGTTGCGACCATCCTCCAGACCCTCCTAGTAGGTATCGGTTTTTTACTTCTCATCTTGCCGGGCATCTATCTGGCCATTGGCTATACTATGACCGTGCCGCTTATTGTTGAGAGGAAGATGTCGCCGTGGCAGGCCATGGAGACGTCGCGAAAGGCTATTCATGAGGAGTGGTGGAAGATTTTCGGCCTCTTTATTGTTATGGGCCTTATTTTTATGATTTCCTCGCTGCCATTAGGGCTCGGCTTTATCTGGACCTGGCCGATGTTTG
>Ga0105047_10000835_pt1 | contig 53940 bp, 38 predicted proteins | sample MAT04_FD_78384 | JGI IMG/M metagenome (GOLD analysis project Ga0105047, IMG submission 78384) | Freshwater microbial communities from Lake Fryxell liftoff mats and glacier meltwater in Antarctica - MAT-04 (megahit assembly) | ecosystem: Environmental > Aquatic > Freshwater > Ice > Liftoff... | reverse complement strand
TTAGGTATCATCAATTTTGACTGAAAAACATTCATTTTTCGTGATACTTCAGCTATTTTTTTAATAGTAGCGCTGATGTTCTTTAAAAAATTAGCTTAGTCTGACAAGAAATGCCTTTATTTTTCAATCTAAAAGCATATGCCTGAGTAGCTGCATATTTTTAAATTTTCATAGAATCTATAAGTTTGTTCACGGCATTGGCCCTGTGGCTTATCTTGTTTTTTATATTCTCATCAAGATCTGCAAATGTTTTTTCATAACCATCAGGAATGAAAATAGGGTCGTAGCCAAAGCCTTTATTTCCAGATTTTAATGTTGCAATTTTGCCATTTACCATCCCTTCAAAATATTGGACACTATTCTTTGCTACATAAGCAATCACCGTCCTGAAACGTGCTTTCCTGTCTTCTTTGCCAAGCATTTGTTCCAATAGTTTATTCATGTTCAGCTCTGGATTTTTATCATCCCCTGCATAACGTGCGGTGTCTACCCCCGGTGCTCCATCAAGACAAAAGACTTCAAGTCCAGTATCTTCTGATAAAGATGGAAGTCCTGTTTTATCAAAGAGGTATTTTGCTTTGATTAAAGCATTCTCTTCTAAAGTCGAACCGGTTTCAGGTATGTCATGATCCAGACCAATATCTTTTAGACCCTTTACCTCGTAATCAGGAAGGATTAATCTTATTTCGTCCAATTTGTGTGAATTGGCTGTTGCAAATACCAAAGTATGTTTCATTTAGAAGATTTTATATTATTGTAAAAACATATGTTGAAGTTTAACCCACAACTGTTGTTTTTTTTGCGGGAAAGTGTTTAAATCTCTGATCGATTCACTGAGTAGTATTCTTGAATTGTCAAATTTGAGCAGCTCATACCATTTGTAGTCAATGTTTAACCCAAGCTGGTCGGGAGTTATGCCAAAGGCGATGATGTCTTTATACTGAACAGGTATGGTACCTACTGAAAATGAATGTCCTTTATATAATTTTAGAAAAAAAATATCCTTATCAAAGTCATATTTTATGGCAGAAATTAACTTTTTGAGCGTCATTTCTTCATCCGCTCCAAAAGTGTCTGATTCGGTGATACATAAGAGTCCCCGTTTTCCTTCTCCCATTAGGTTATTGGCGCGCGAATCAAATTCAGGAATGGAATACACTGTATTTTTATTGTTTGACATCAAAATTTAATTTCTAAAAACTTAAAATTATAAAATATTGTTTGATTTTTGTAAAAATAAATGCTACTTTATAAAATTATATAAAATATATCATACTTTTGTAGTGCAAAATAAAGACTTTTTGTGTGTAAGACAAATTTTAGCTATTAATGCGGGTGTTTTAATCTTTAAAATTTGTTTGACTGAACCTAACCAAATTTTTAAATAACCTAAATCACATACCCGATGAGTTATTCATTTAAAATCACCAAAACCCAACAATCGTCGCTTTCAAAAGTGGATTTTAACAACATACCGTTTGGGAAGACTTTTTCTGATCATATGTTTGTAGCGGATTATATCCATGGGGAATGGACCAATTTTGAAATAAAGCCTGTTGCAGCGATACCCACCCATCCTGGTAATATGGCTTGGCATTATGGTCAGTCCATTTTTGAAGGAATGAAAGCAACGAGGGATGCTGAAGGTCACGCTTTATTATTCAGACCTGAAATGCACGCCAAAAGGATTAATGTTTCTGCAAGAAGAATGTGTATGCCAGAAATACCGGAAGAATTATTTCTTCAGGCTATCCATACACTGGTAGATATGGAGAAAGCATGGATTCCACCCCAGACTGGTTCTGCTTTGTACATCAGACCTTTTATGTATGCCACTGACGAAACAATAGGGGTCAAAGCATCAGAAACCTATAAGTTTATAATATTTGTGATGCCCGTCGGCCCATATTACAGTCAGCCAGTAAAACTTCTTGCACAGGATACCTATGTAAGGGCCGTGGTTGGTGGTGTAGGCGAATCCAAAACATCCGGTAATTATGCTGCGTCACTTTTGCCCGCCACAATGGCAAGAAAAGAAGGGTATGACCAGGTGATGTGGCTGGATGGAGTTCATAAAAAATACATTCAAGAGGTAGGCACTATGAATATATTTTTTGTCATCGGTGATGAAGTTATTACCCCCAATCTGGATGGAGCGATTCTGGCTGGAATTACAAGGGACTGTATGATAACTTTGCTTAAGGACAGTGGTTATAAAGTTATAGAGCGTCCAATCACCATTGATGAAGTATTGAGGGCAGATGAAGATGGTAAGCTGGTAGAGGTATTTGGCACGGGTACGGCGGCAGTTATTGCACCTGTTGAAAAATTAAAATATAAAGATACCGTTATTTCTTTGGATATGGATAAAAGGCATATAAGTAAATTTGCTTATGATACCATCAATGGCATGCGAAATCGAAGTATTGAAGATAAATATGGCTGGATAGTACCTGCATAAAAATAAGAAGCTATCTATCGTTTTTTAAGATAAAAGCCGGGGGAATTATTTCTTTCCGGCTTTACTTTTTATGACAATTTTTTATTATAGTCCAAATTCATTTTGACTCAGAATTTTTATTAAAGAATCGGTATGAAATAAAGTGTACAAATTTGACGTCGTTATTTTATTTATTTTTCAAGGCGCGAATGAGGAGAATAGCAGTAGCTACTTGATGAATTTGAAACGGAGAAAAAGGATAAAAGAACAAGCCAAAATGTATAGGTTTTTTCTTTACAATTCCTAAATACTTGTGAACGGTTATTGTATCCTTACGCTAAAGGAATATTTACTGATTTTTCTTACATAAAATCTGTCTTATTTTAGAAAATAATATATGGAAATATTTGCTATTATAGGAATATGATTATATTTGTATTGATTATTTCGTTATTGTGTGTTATAATATAAGTAATCGAACAAATATTAGATTTTTTTAATTTTAAAAAACAAAAATTTATGGAAGGTATTTTAGTAGTGCTCATTCTTGGAGCAGTAGCTGGATGGTTAGGTAGCCAAATTTACAAAGGAAGTGGATTGGGCCTTTTGGGCAATATCATAGTGGGTATTCTGGGTGGTTTTATAGGATATTGGGGACTCGGAAAGTTGGGAGTAAGCTTAGGCACAGGATATATTGGTTATATTCTCACTGCTGCCATTGGAGCCATAGTGTTGTTGGTGATTATTAATCTGGTAACGAAAAAAAGTTAGATCCACTTTTCCCAGAGATGGTTTAAAAATATAGGTATAATTTCTGGATAGAGTATTGGAATATAAATTCATGAAAGAATTTGTCTTCCAAAGATTAGCCTATAGAATTATATTTTTCTGAATTATATCTTAGCTGATATTAAGTGCAGTAGGTATATCAGGAAGCATATTTGCAGTTAAAGGAAGTGTACAGGAATACCCTATTCTTCAAATTTTAACAGATGTTTTCTGCCTTGAAATGTAAGTCTGACAAAATTAAAATGAAAGGAGCCTTGCAAAATAATATCGCAAGGCTCCTTTTTAATTGAAGGAAATCAATCTATTTCTTTTTTGGTAACTACTCAGTTACGATCAATTTTGACTGAAAAACATTCATTTTTCGTGATACTTCAGCTATTTTTTCAACAATAGCGCTGCTATTATTTAAAAAATTAGCTTTGTCTGACAAAAAATGCCTTAATTTTTCATTCTAAAAGCATATACCTGAGTAGTTACCTTTTTTGATTTCATTATTTTTATTTTAGGATTATCCAATCTATTCAAAGATAACCTTTTTAGTCAATGTACCTCCGTCAAACTGCATTTTTATCAAATATAATCCATTTTGCAGCGACTCTCTTTTAAGTGTTACAGCGGATGAATTTACATTATTATAATTTCTGACCATTCTTCCGCTGATATCAAATACAGCATAAGATTTGATAGGTGTTTCATCCGATACTGTGATATATATATCTGTTGTAGCAGGATTTGGTGCCATTTTAAGATTTACATTCGCATCTGCCAGGTCTTTTACAGAACTGTTGAAATCGCAATTTAGACCTAGAGCCACACAAGCTCTAGGAGCAAAATATCCCATAATAGTATCGATATACAATTTAGAAGTAACGGAATTTTTATTACAAGTAGATGGTGGGTTATCTCCTGCTGCCCATTCCCACGGACCTGATTGGTCTTCCGGTGTATTTCTAAACTCATAATATCCCAATCCAGAGCTTGGATTTTTACCGGCTAATGGATCGAATCCCGCTGGGATTGTTTTGAAAATATCATTGTTACCAAATCTGTCTGCTCTCTTGGAAAGTGCTCTTGAACCAGAAACTTCGACCACTGGTTGAGGTCCCAATGGCGTTGGAACATTCAATACATCAGTATCTACTGGCGCAAATGGATCTGTATTTACGTGAAATGAAATCAATGGAATTTCACCATCACTCAGCCAAGTAGAATCACCAAGCGCTCCACCCAAATTTACACAAAGTGCAAAATTTGAATTAAATCCTACATGGTTTGGAACACAAAGTGTATCACCTACTTTCAACTGAGATAAAGCACTATATGTTGCATCCACTCTTGTGATAGGTCCTTCAGCGGTCAGTGTACCATTATAACCTTCAATAACCATAGGTATGTTGGCCGGTGCAACCGGAGGAGTAAGGAAAAATTTCAAAGGGTCTGCAGTATTGAAAATCTCAGGATATGACTTAAGAAAAGCTGCGGCCAAAGATAGATAGCCACCAGTACCTTGTCCCCAGATTGTAATTTTATTTGGGTCGATTCCATGAGGATTTCCCGATTCAGCTACGCTTCTTCTGAAATATCTCACATAAGTTGCCATATCTTGGACTCCTCTGTACGCTGCATTAATAAGGAAGTATCTTCTGATTAACTCATTTGGGTCTCTCGGATTCCAACCTTGTCTATAGTTAACAATTGCAACTACATAACCCATTTTTGCAAGTCTGGTTGCCATCTCAATATTGCTGGAATCTCTCATTGTGCCAGCACATGATCCATTTTGAGGATAAGGAAAGAAATTGCCCGTGTGCACAAATATCACTAAAGGTCTATTCGTTTTGGTATCCCCTTTTGGATAATAAAAGTTAGCTAAAAGCGGTTGTCTCGTCATGGGAAGTTGTCCTCCAGAAGCAATAAAAGGTAATATCGTAAAATTTGATGCTAAAGCTGTGGCGGGTGTACCAAACACCACATCAACCTCATTAAAAACAGGGTCTAAATACCTTCTATTTTGTGCATCCACAGAAAACACTGTAGATACAAGGGTGAAAAAAATAAATAATCGTGTAAAAAGTCGCATAAATAAACATTTTAAAAGTTAAGTAATTAAATTTTTGATTTAAAATCATATGTAACAGAAACATAAGCCATCCTACCAATCCTTGGTCCGCCATAGACTTGGAATTGTTTGTTATTTAAAGCATTAGAAGCACCCAATTTAAAAACAAGATTTTGTTTTGGTAAGGTATAGTTCACTTGTGCGTCTACTAAATCATAGGTTGGAATGGCACCAGTGAATTGCGGAGATCCTTCAAAAATAAACCCTTGAATCCATTTGTAATTAAGGTTAAACCCTAATACATTTTTACCGTTTCCCAATGGAATATCTCTTCCTGAAATACCCACATTGTACTTATGTTTTGGAGTATTAAATGCAGGTACAATGTTGTCTGCTGAATTGGTTACCAACTCATTATAACTATAGTTACCATTAAATGAATAAAACTTTCCAAAATAATAATTGTAACCTAACGCAAACCCTCTGGATATAACGGTTTCTGAAGAATTTGCAGCCACTCGATATACTTTAGTTTTGGTAAAGTCTCGGCTAGGGGTTGGAGGACCACCTGGGAATAACACAAGCGTATCAACAGGTATATCAAGACCAATTTGAAATCCTATGAAGTCATTATAAAAATTGATGAAAGCACTCGCATCCAAAAACAATTTTTCAAATAAAGTAGTCCTGTATCCAACTTCGAAAGTCTTGACTTTTTCTGGCTGTATTGCCGGAATATCTACACTGACTAATGGCTTAGTAATATCTTTGTTATTCTCTCTAAAAGACTCAATGGTGACTAAATCTTTAAAGCCATTTATATTCCCTATGAGCCTGGCAGGGCCTACTCTTAAATCTAGGTATTGATCAGATAAAGTCGGATTCCTGATGGCTGAAGAAAAAGAAAGTCTTAAATAATTATTATCAGATTGCTTCCAAACCAAAGATGCTGCTGGAGAAAATAATAGATCAAAATTTTTATTTTTGTCAAATCTTGCTGCAACGGAAGCAGTTAGGTCACCAAATTGTTTTGTTGCCCCTCCATATACTCCAAACTCATGGTTTGAGATCCGTGAAGTACTGTCACTAAATATAGTACCCTCAGTAAATGGTCTATACAATCTACCATTGGCGCCAAAGACTATTTCTTTAAAATAGTCACTTGTAAATTTATATTCACCATGAATGTGATATAAGGCAGAGCGATCAAAAAATCTTGTGCCGTTTTCTATACTATTGTTCTTTTTTGAAGTGATATCATTAAAAAGAGAATCAAATCTAGCTGTACCAGGTTGAAAAAAATCAAGGGTATTTTGAGTACCATTAGCCTTATTTGCAAATTCTGTTGCATCTTTATGCCATTGTACCAGTTTGTCTCTATTATCTCTTTGCCATTTTATTTGTGCTCCCTGCGGCTCAATCGCAATAGGATATCCTAGATTTTTCATTTCATTAAATACATTGCCCAAAGAATTTTTGGTCCACCACTCTTCATAACTATTTTTCCAGCTCTCATTTTTACCTGCAGCTTCTTGCAATTTCTGAGCTGTGAAATATGGATCGTAGGAGTCGCCAGCATCTTCATGGGTAGCATATGCCCTGATAAAAAATTTGTCTTTTTTTCTAAATTCTATCTTGTGCTGAAAAAATTGGATACCTTCTAATCTGAACCTATTGTCTCCTTGGTATACCGTAGTACCATTACTATAATTTGATGATAAGATAAGCTCAGGAGATTCAAAGTCTAATGATGGTCTGGTTCTGATGTGAACCGCCGCACCAGCTTTCAGATTTTGTGTATTATAATCCACCAAGTCTATTTCTTTATAACCAGCTCTGTGGAAAGAATTTAATCCTGCTCTTCTATCCAATAATGACACAAAACTAGCTGAAAACTCATCTCCATAAATATTTACGCCATTAGATCCACCAGGATTATTGCTTGCTGAAAAAACATTGTTACCCTCAGAGTCAGTGACCGGATCGTAATTGTCTGCAACCCAGTCATAGGCTTGTAAGTATGAAAAGTTGAGTTTATACGCCACAGCAGAATGACCAGCCTTGTTTTTAAAAACATCAGCAAATCTAAATGCTGTCTCAAAAAGGTTTCGTTCTCCAACTTTGACGCTTGCTGCTAGTCCTTTATTGAAAAACGGATTCTTGGTTTCCATGGCGATGACACCATTAAAGGCATTCGGGCCATAAAAGGCTGAACTTGCACCAACAACCAAATCTACTTTCTGAATGTCAAGCTCTGAAGCACCCAAAAAATTTCCCAAAGAAAAATTCAGTCCTGGTGATTGATTATCTACTCCATCTATGGTCTGTAAAGATCTTACAGGACTTGTACTATTAAATCCTCGGGTATTGATGACTGTAAAACCCAGACTGGCAGTAGTCAGGTCAACCCCTTTTAGCGAACCCAGACCATTATAAAAATCTGTGGAAGCTGTTTGTTTGATGGCTATGGCATCCAAAGATTCGATGGTAAGCGGGGCCGCTTTTTGTTTTTCTGATACTCTCTGACCTTTGATCTCCACCCCAAGGTCTATAGTGACAGCATCTTCCCCCATTTTAATCAATATTTTTTGGGTTGCTGTGGTAACTTCATAATCCACGGCAGTGTATCCGATATAAGAAATATTTAGGGTGACCGGCAATTTATCGACTTTTAGCTCAAAGGTTCCGTCAAAATCTGTCACAGTTCCTTTTCCGGCATCATTCTTTACGATTACGTTGGCTCCGATAAGTGGTTCACCATTGTCGGCATCTAGGACCACACCTTTGATCAGGTTTTGAGCAAAAAATGGCAAGTGACTGAGTGTCACAAAATTTAAAAGGAAAATAGAAGTGCGTATAACATTCCTCATATAAAGTGGCATCAATGATATCTGATTGTTAATAAATTGTAAAAACTGATGCAATGTATGATATATTTTTGAATCAGAAAAATGTGATTGATATTTTTTATTTATAGAATAATCTAAAATTATTTATATTATGATTTTATTTAATAAGATATATTCAGAATATTATTTAGACTTTTCTGTTTTTAAGCCGGCGATAAATAGTTTAAATTTTGTTTCCCGCCATTTGAGTACGTTTTATTTTGCTTGTATTTTGTTTTGCTATTTTGCGATTTTTCAATGCGATGAATCATTTTTACTTTTTTATATAAAACAAAATCAATGAATCGTCATGTTGGCGTCTATCTGAAACAAATAATTTCTTGAATCAAAGAAATATTGTACTTCAAATTGTACATTTGCTTAAACTTTTATCCATGCGATATACCATATCTTTAATGTCTTTTTTATATTTCACGCTGATTTTTTTTAGTTGTGAACATAAGCCCATTGTACAAAGTTATCCCCTACCGACAGAAAAGACCGCCATTCATAAAAATGGAGAAGATGGGGATAGTTATGAAGCACGTATGAATTGGATCGAACTGATGCATGGTGGTAGGGAATCAGGTTGGAGACATATAGAATCTGAAAATCAGATGGAAAAATATGAAAACTGGCTGAAGATAAATGACAATAAAAGGTCGGATGATGAAAATGTAGCCAGCGGTCAGATATTGGGTAAGTGGACAGAAAGGGGTAGCAACAATAATGCAGGCAATATTATGGTAATTGATTATGACGATGAAGAAGATATGGTCTATGCTGTCGGTGGTGGAGGCCCGATGTTTAAAGGCGATTTTTCAGGTTTCTCCTGGTCTGTTGTGAATGACAAGCTCAGATTTTCTACCAATCTGCTTAAAGTTTTTAACTTGAATACTGGTGTAAAACGAATTGTGTCAGCTGTAAATGGCATTCCATATTATTCTGAAGATGATGGCATAACCTGGAAGAAATCATCCGGTGTGACAGCAACGTCAGATGGTTGGGAAATATCTCATAGTCAAATTACCAGTGACGGTAAGATTTTTTTTCTGGGAAGAAAAGATTATAACGGCAGCATCAAGGTGTACGTGTCTTATGATTTTGGCACTACTTATAAAACTTTAAAACTATTTAACACTTCAGATGGAAGAAATATTGCACTTGCACTGAATGTCGCCAAGGATGAAGTCTATGTCATCGAGCAGATCAGTAATTCACTTTCGAATCTTTATACATTCAATCCTACCACAAAAAGTCTTGATAGTAAAAGTAGCAGCATACCTATAAGTTTTGGTGAAAATGGCAGAGCAAATCTTCAATCTGTAACTATCCGGGATACCACCCATCATTTTGCTTATAAAGAAGATAAAAAGCTATATGTATCCAAGGATGATGGTAAATCATGGAGTTATTTGTCTATCATGCCATCTACGCCATGGGAAGTGGGATTATATGTATGTCCTTCAGATCCCGGTAAAATGATATTTGGCGAAGTAAATGGGTATAGATCTACTAATGGTGGAATCAATTGGAGTAAAATAAATGATTGGTCAGATTATTATGATAACATTGAAAATAAGCTGCATGCGGATATTATGACTATAAAAGAATTCAGCGATAAGTCAGGAAAACATTTTATACTAAACGGTAATCATGGTGGGTTATATTTTTCAGATGATTATGGCAAATCTCATACTAATATTGGACTTTATAATCTCAATGTTTCTCAATATTACGATGTCAGATCATATCCTTCTGACCACCGCAGGGTTTTTGCAGGATCGCAGGATCAGGGGCAGCAAAGAGGCATCATCGATGGTGATGAGACCGCTGAATTATTTCAGAATATTTCGGGAGATTACGGTCATATAGAATTTACTGGTAAAGGAAAAAGCCTTTGGTCAGTGTACCCGGGTGGATCTATAGGTTTTTATTCAGCACCACTTAGTCAGCGATATCCTATTGCAGGGTATGAAATTAACTCCAAAAATGAGACGGTCTGGATACCACCCATCATACCTGGCCCTGATCCTGAAAAAGACATAGTTTTGGCTGCTGGTGGCAGTGTCAACGCTACTTCTAGCGGTTCTCATATCATTCAGTTGGAGTACAAAAATAATGAAATTGTACCTTCTCAACTGCCATTTAATTTTGCAGTCAGCGGCGGACAAATTTCAGCTATGGCAATACATCCTAATAATAGAAGCCATTGGTTTGTAGCTACTACCAATGGTAAGTTTTATAAATCAACGGATAATGGCCAGAGTTTTTCAAAAACCGCTGAGTTTCTATCAGAGTCACATTATTTGTACGGCTCTTGTATATTGCCGTCAGCCAAAAATCCCAACGTCATTTACCTTTCTGGCAATGGATATGCTAATAAGCCTGTGTATAGATCAGTCGACGGAGGTCTGACATTTTCAGAATTTAGCAATGGTTTGCCTAGGACAATGGTGTTTAATATCGTAGCCAATGAAGATGAATCCCTGATTTTTGCCGCTACAGAAAACGGACCTTATGTGTATATTTCTGCTACAGGAAAATGGTTTGATCTCAATGGTATGCAAACCCCTAATCAGACATTCTGGAGCGTGGAGTATATACCTGAAATTAAAACAGCCAGATTTGGTACATATGGAAGGGGTATCTGGGATTTTCAGGTGAAAGAAATCATCAGCAGCAATAATGACATGGTGGACACTGAAAATAAATTTACCGTATTTCCGAATCCTGCTCATGATTTTATCAGTTTAAAAGTAAAAGATAATCATTTGTTTCACTTTGTTACTATATTTGACCTAGCTGGAAAGGTAGCATTGAAAACTTCCACAGTATTAAATAATCCACTCAACATAAGCAGTTTGGAAAAAGGAATATACATCATTGAGATTAATCAAAACACAAGTAGGCATAGGAGCAAACTTATAGTCAACTGATGATTTTGAATGTTCAAATTCTGTATATTACATTTGACTTTTTCTATCGCTTGAGTATTTAAAAATATTTGTCATTCATCATTTTTTAAACATAAGTAGATGATTTCTTTTCACAATCCAAGTGAAATAAATGTATTTTACCCATATGGAGATGTATAAACGATTGGTTAAATAGTTTTAATAATATTTATCCTTTATTGCCTCAGATCATTATGTAGTCTTGCTCTAGGATTTGTTTTCTTTTCAGGTATTGAATCATTCATAAATGGTACAAAAGATAAATGGGGTATATTTTCTGAATATTGCAATTCATCATATTTTGATTATGTTTTGAATATTTTTATATTTGCATAATTTAATTTTGAGATATGCGCCAAGTATCCATTACATTTCTATTCTTTGTAATACTTTATTGTGAAGTGAATGCTCAAGTTAAACAAGTGGCACCTATTGAATTGAAGCAAGGCATGTTTAATAATTCGGTATCGGATCATGCTTTAATTTTCTTTGACCGAAGTAGAAAATTGACAATTAATGAAATTTTAATAAAACTCGATGCTGGAAAATTGACTCCTGTTAGTTCTACCCCTTTTCCAGGTAAATTTGTTAGAGGAAAATTTAATAACTGGATTTATTTTCAGGTAAAAAATACTGAACCTTCTGTAATGCCCTTATTAATTTCAAGTGATTTGTCCTACGATAGTTTGTATATTTTCAAAAACGGTGCGCTCATTACCCAAAGTCTAATATCTAACTACGCCAAAGACTCGACCAAATTAATGACTATACCATTAATATCAAAGGTTCTAAGGAACCTGGATGCAGGAAGTCAATATGATTTTATCATCAAAAACTATGACTATGCCTATTCACCAACGAATACAATTCCAAAAATAAGTGATGCACGCGTTTACGAATCAAAGTACTTTGAGGAAAATACCATGATGATCTTATTTTTTGCAAGCGGTGTATTTATTATTTTCACGGTGTTGGTGATATTTGGTTTTCAATGGTATTTTACTGGCGATAAAGTATTATTATGGTATTGTTTATATGCAGGGGTTAGTTTGGTTATCATGTGGCGTAATCTAGAAAATGTTTATCCTCATTTACACAGTACCAATCATCTTTTGAGCTGGACGGATAGCAAACTCTTTCAAAGCGCAGCCGTTTTTTATTTTTATGTCATATTTGTTGCAGGATTTTTAGAGTATAATCCACCCTTACTCCACAAATTTACCAGAGTATTAGGCTGGTTTTGCCTATGTGTGGTAAGTGTAGAGATTTTATTTATCCTTTTTAATGTGGATTTGCACACCAGATGGCTTTTGTATTATGGTTTCCGAATTTTGGTCACGACGGGAGGTGCGATAACACTTATATTAATTTGGAAATCTACCAATACGCTATCAAAATACATTCTATCTGGCTGCGTGGTGATGATCATTGCAGAAATGACAAGTTGGTTGACAGGAGGTAACTTAAGCAGTGTTATTTCATTATTAGGTGTTGATATTGATTTTATTATCTTTTCTGTTGCATTGGGGGTAAGATCACAATTGGCAGTCAAAGAAAGGCTAAAACTTAGATTAGAGAAACTGCAACTTGAAAATGAAAATATTTTATCTACTAGCAGGATCAAAACACAAATAGCACAAGACATTCATGATGAAATAGGTTTGGGGCTGACTTCTATCAATTTTCTATTGCATGAACAAAAAGCAAATCATCCCGAAAATAAAGCTGCATTGGACAAAATCAGTCAATTGAGTATATCGCTGATACAAAAGATGCATGAGATTATCTGGTCTATGGACAGCAACAAAGATACTGTAGAAGAATTTTGTAGAGAAATTAGAAGTGTTGTCTATACCTTTATGAAAGATCATCATTTGGCAGGGCAAATAGAATGTGATCATTTTAATGAAAATATGATGATCAACGGCGTTTTGCGTAGGAATTTGTTGCTTTGTATAAAAGAGTGCCTGAATAATGTAGTCAAACACAGCATGGCAAATAAGTTGGACTTAAAAATAGTTACTACGGAAAAAAATATAAGGATTTCTATCCTTGACAATGGACAAGGGTTTTTGATGTCAGAAAACTTGATTTCTACTTCAGTGTCAGGAAATGGAATTAAAATCATTGAAAAGAGGATTTTTGAGCTGGGTGGAAATGTTATTTTTTGCAATGATAATGGAGCAAAAGTTGAAATCATTGTTCCATTGAAATAATTTTACACATTTTATTTATGTCAACATTTTTATCGTAGTTCTAAAGTACTAGTAACAATCATAGATTTTGCAACTATCTTTGAGGCTGCAAAAATCAGGGTATATTTTTACCAAAAATTAAGATGCCAAATAGCGGAAAATCTATTGTAATCATCGAAGATCAGGAGATCATCAGAAAGGGAATTCACAATATGTTGTCTCTCAGCATGTTGTTTGAAAAAGTGTACAGCTATGGGTCAGGTGAAGAAATCATTGCTCAGATTCCTTATTTACAGCCACCGCATTTGATATTGGTCGATATAGGATTGCCGGGTATAGACGGAATAGAGACTATGAAAAAATTGCTGAAAGTGTGGCCTGTAAGCAGAGTCCTTGTATTTACCATCTTCGAGGACGATGACCATGTATTTGAAGCACTAAAGTATGGTGCATCAGGATATATATTAAAGCGGGAATCTCCCGAAAACATTATGGCTTCCATAAGGGAGACTATGGATGGCGGGGCACCGATGAGTCGGGAGATAGCCAGGAAGATCATCCTGACATTCAAAAACCAGGAAAAAGAAAAAGATATAGAAATAAGTCATCTCACCGCCAGAGAGTATGAATTGCTCAAACTGCTGGCAGAAGGCTACCTGAATAAAGAAATTGCAGATCAATTAACGCTCAGTATCAGTACTGTTAAAAATCACCTGCAGAATATCTATATCAAACTACATGTTCAAAACAGGAGCGAAGCTATTATAAAGTATATGAAAGGGAAGTGATTCCAGCCTTATTGTATGTTGCCACAAAGTGTGTAGACTTTATGTCTATTGTACATTTGTAGGGGACTATCGTAATGTATCAAGCCATTTTGTCCAAGTTTTTATTTTTCCTATTTGCTGATCTAACAAAAGTTATAGTACTAAAGGACTATTGTGGACGAAAGATAGGATGTATAGCTTTGCAGAAAATAATATTTTATGAAAACCTTATGCTCAAGTATTCTTCCATTACTTTTAAGTACTTTTAAATTAAATCAAAAATTGTAAATTATTAAAATCATGAAAAACAAAATTTTAACTTTTCTAGCAATTGTAGTTCTTGCTTCAGCAGGTTATATTTTTGGAAGAAGAGCCTGTTGTATAGAAAAAATTGCATGCATTAAAAAATGCAATATTTTACAGGAAGATGCAGAAGCAAAGTATGAAGCATGCGCACCTGATGTCAAGGAATGTAGACGGTGGACCAATATATGTTTGCATGTAACTCCGGCAAACCGACAAGATTGTGAAGAAAAAGCTTTTGTTATTTGCGAAAGAGCGTGGAATTGCCAGAATGTTTATCAGGAAGCTATGGCTGAAGTGAGAAGATGCAGGGAAAAGTGTAATTGCAATTTTTGGGGATTTTTTACAGAAGAATAAGGATAACTTATTTAGGCAATAAAGCTTTTTCAACACACTGGGCGAATACCTGGGCATTCTAAAATTACAATGGTTGTTAGATTTTACATAAGCCTTAAAAATATTGAAGTTGGACCAACTTGAGATTTACCCCAATCCAGCGTCCGAAATTTTAACTTTAAGCACTAAAAGGTTATAAAAAAATATTTCCATCTATAATGCAAAAGGCGAACTGGTATTAAGATATTTAAATACCAATCAAAAACAAATCAATATTTCTATACTTCCTTCAGGACAGTATTTTTTAGTAGCGGAAATTAGTAAAAACATTAAAGGATGTCAGTTTATTAAAATTTGAAATCCGACTTTATTAAAAGTCTATATAACAAAAGTTATAGTACTAAAGAACTATTTTACAGAATTTTATATAAATGTATTTTTACGCTGTATAATATATTTACGGTCAAAAAGGATACTGACGCGATTTTATATATATGGAATTAATGATTCAAAAATCAAAAGAGATATTATATCATTAATAGTAAATGTAGTGTAAATATGTTTGGGTTTTTCTATACTAGAATTTTACTCTATGAACTTTACATGCGGCATTAAAAATACGAAAATCAAAGTGGTAAACTGTCGATATTTAAATATACCACAAATGAACTATTGTGTACTATTATTAAATATATGACTTTTGTGTTTGGAGATATTGAAATCAAAGCTGATCCAATTTTAAGTAATAACAGACGAGAAGTAGAAAAATTTTATTTAAGAAAAAGCCAATATATTCCGGGGGGACGTTTACTTTTTTGCATTGAACATTACAGTGTATTGTGGAAGTAGACTAGTTAATTATGATATGGAAGCAATATGCATAGCCACATGTAAAAATTATTGTACTGAAAAGGGTTACCCTTTTGCGATCCTATACACTTAGCTTTATCAAGGTCTCACTCAACATACGAAATTTTTTATCACCAACTAAATACTTCAAGTATGAAACGATGTTACATTATTCTTATTTTTATGATCGCAGGGATAAGCGTTATCTCAGCCCAGCGGAATGTATCGGGCAAGGTCACAGATAATACCGGAGATGCACTCATCGGGGCCAATGTGATAGCCAAAGGAAGCCCGGGCCTCGGGACGATCACAGATATTGATGGTAAATTTTCAATGACCATCACAGAAAATACTACAGTAATCACTGTTTCTTATACCGGATTTAACAACAAAGATATCAAAGTTTTAAATGATACTAAGGAGATAACTGTGGTACTGGAAGCATCATCGGTAATCTTATCAGAAGTAATGGTCATTGGTTATGGAAGTACCAACAAAAAAATGTTGACAGATAACGTGGCAAAATTGAGTTCGAAAGATATTTCCAATATTGCCGTTTCCAATTTTCAGAGTACGATGTCAGGAAAAGCAGCCGGTGTCAGAATCAATCAAACCAATGGAAAAGTAGATGGTGGCATTAATATTCGTATCAGAGGCACATCCAGTATTAGTGCCGGGAGCGAACCTTTATACGTCCTTGACGGCATGCCACTTATAAATACTAACGAATCCAGTAACGGAGCTCCAATGAACCCTTTGGTTACGTTGAGCCCGTCAGAAATTGAGTCAATTGATATTCTCAAGGATGCCAGTTCGGCGGCTATTTACGGAGCCCGGGGAGCAAATGGGGTAGTCTTGATCACAACAAAAAAAGGAAAAGCCGGCAAATCCAGTATTTCATTTAACATCTCATCGGGCGTGAGTTCGCCAACTAACCTTGTAAAGTTCTTAAACACTAAAGAATACAAAGAATTATTTACTGAAGCTGCCATAAATACGCTGGGGGATGAAGATGGAAAAAAAGAAGTTGAAGGCTTGTTTGACTTTTTAGCCAATGGTACGGACTGGCGTAAAGATGAAGTGGACACCGATTGGAATAAACTTGCCTTCAGGGATGGATCACAATCAGATATGGATTTATCGGTTTCCGGTGGAGATCAAAAAACACAATATTTTTTCAGTGGTGCACTCAACAAAACCAAAGGAATACTTCTTGGCAATGACTTGCAACGTATGGGAGCAAGAATAAATATCAAACATCAGGTAAACTCTAAATTTATGGCAGGAATGAACCTTGGATTTTCAAAAACCATAATTGAGCGAATAGATGATGACAACTCTTTTACAACACCTCTACAAGCCATCGCCCAGTCGCCACTATCTCCTGTATATGATAAAGAAGGTTTAATAAATTCAAATACGCTGTATGCAAATTTTTTACTCGAAGATGAGCATGCAAATTATACAACAAATTTGAGGAGGTTGACAGGTAAGGTATTTGCAGAGTATAAATTTATTGCAAATTTCAAATTTAATTCTGATCTGGGTTATGACCTTAGCAATCAAACCGAAGATCAGTACAGGGGCACAATGACGCCATTTATGTCCACCAATGGGTATGGATATAACTCAAATGCCACATCAGAGAATTATATCTGGTCTAATTATTTTACATATGACAAATTTTTTGGAAATAATACAAACCTGAATATTGTACTGGGGCAGGAGTTTAACAATTCAGACCGAAAATTTAATAGTGTAACAGGAATTCAATTTCCATCAGATGATTTTCAAACCATATCAAGTGCTGCAGAAGTAACTGCCGGAAGCGGAAGTAATAGCACTTACAACTTTTTATCCTATTTTACCAGAGCAACACTGAATATTCAAGGCAAATATTTTCTCAAAGCAAGTGTAAGGCGAGATGGCTCATCCAGATTTGGGGTCAATCAGCGATATGGTGTATTTCCTGCCGTATCTGCGGGGTGGATACTCAGTGAAGAAACATTTCTTAACACTAATTCGACGTTGTCCTTCCTTAAGATCAGAGGTAGTTATGGTCAACTTGGTAATTCTGAGATTGGCAACTTTGCATCCAGAACACTATATAACGGTGTTTCGTACAATAAAGTGGCGGGTATTAAATTAACACAGCCCGGCAACAATGACCTGACCTGGGAAAAGAGCAATCAATTGGATGTCGGGATAGAATTTGGGCTGTTTAAAAATAAGGTTTTTGGAGAAATTGACATTTATTCAAAGGAAACTGACGCTTTGTTATTTAGCGTCCCGCTACCCGGAAGTTCCGGTCAGACGTCATTGAACAAAAATATAGGCTCTTTACAAAGCAAAGGGGTGGAGTTTGTGTTAAATACAAAAAATATTACTACCGAGGATTTGAGTTGGACCACTGGAATAAACCTTGCCAAAAACACAAATAAAATCACGTCATTGCCCAATGCTAATGCCGATATTATCAGCGGAGCAACAATACTTAAAGTGGGAGAGCCCGTTTCTTCATTTTATCTCAAACAATTTGCCGGAGCAGATCCTGCCAATGGAGATGCCTTATTCTACACTGAAGGCAATGGTTTGACTAAGACCTCGGATTACAGTGAAGCAAAAAGATCTGTTGCAGGAAATCCACAGCCGTCCTGGATCGCTGGCCTTACAAATGAAATCAATTATAAAGGTGTAGCGCTGAGTTTCACATTTGTAGGTGAATGGGGTGCCAGTATTTTTAACGGTGGTGGAGTATATCAATCATCTAGTGCTGATTATTTTGATAACCAAACCCGGGACCAACTCAATAGATGGAAAATCGCCGGAGATATTACGCAGGTTCCACAGGCACGACTATATGGTCAAAATGGCACGGCTCAATCTACACGCTATCTTCAGAAATCAGATTTTATACGCCTGAGAAATGTTATGCTGAGTTATAATTTACCAAACACATTGACGAGTAAAATTAAAATAAACAGCGCCAGAATCTATCTCAGTGGCGTCAATCTGTTGACATTTACAAACTATACTGGCTATGACCCTGAATCAAGGTCTGATGCTGGCGGTGGATTTGATGGTGGACAAGATTTTTATTCAGCACCGCAGGCAAAAACTACATCTTTAGGTCTTAATATTAACTTTTAACTAAAAAATAATTAAAATGAAAAATATATTTAGATATGTCTTGATCCCTCTGTGTTTTCTCTTTGGCAATTCTTGTGAAGACGCTCTCAATGTTGATCCCACCTTATCGATTTCAGAAACAAAAGTGCTTACTTCTGAGGCCAATGTCAAAAAATTGTTGCTAGGTACATATGAAATCGCAGGAAATAGAAATTCCTTGGGAGGCTATTTGCAGATATTTGGAGATTTGTTAGGTTCTGACAAAGAAGTATCATGGAATGGTACTTTTACCGAACCCAGGGAAGCTTTGACAAAAACAATGAATGCCAATAATTTTCTAATTGACCAGATATGGAAAAATACATTCAGAATCATAAGTCAAAGTAATCTTATCATAGATAATCTAGCATTGATCAAAGATGCTGGTGAAAAGTCGAGAGTGGAAGGAGAAGCCCGGTTTTTAAGAGCATTTGCACATTTTGAGTTGGTTAGATTTTTTGGTTCTGAAATAAAGGGCATTCCAATCAGATTAAGTTCTGTCAAAGATTATGCAGGTGACTTAAAAATCAAAAGAAACACTACAGTGGAAGTATATGCTGCTATTCAGGATGATATTACAAAAGCTACTGCTTTGTTGCCTAATGATAATACATTTTATACCGGCAAATATGCGGCATTGGCTCTGGGCGCAAGGGTCAAATTATACACTGGCAATTTTGCCGGTGCTTTAAGAGATGCAAATGACATCATTTCAAACAGTGACAGAACATTGGCTACACATCTGGATGACGTTTTCAACCGGGATGAAAATGGGCCTGAAGACATCTTTAGTATCCAAGTCACTTCACAGAGCGGAGAAAATCAACTGATTCAGATGTATGCTTCAGAGGAAAACGGTGGTAGAGGGGGCGATATATCTTTAAATGATGAATTTTTTGAAATTTTTGATGACCCCAATGATGAGCGTTCGCATTTCTATTATGAAAACGCAAAAGGGGATTTTTTGAGTTCAAAATATACCAACCAGTTTGGCAATGTTCCCGTTTTAAGGCTGGGCGAAATGCTGCTGATAAGGGCTGAATGTAACCAAAGATTAAACAGTAAAATTGGTTCCGCTCCACTGGATGATGTAAATGCTATCCGAGAAAGAAGTGGGGCGTCACCATTGTCAAGTATTACTCTAAACGACATTTTAGCTGAAAGAAAACGTGAACTTGCATTTGAAGGCATGGCAATCTATGATATCAAGAGAACTAAAAAAAGTGTCAAAGGACTTCCTTTTAATAGTCCAAAATTGGTGATACCCATACCACAATCAGAATTGGATAGCAATAGTCTCATGGAACAAAATGAAGGTTACTAACTTCGAATTTCCTCTTCACATGTTTTTATAACAAAGTATTGTTTGGTAAATAAGGCTGCATCGAATGGCTCAAATTTGATGCAGCTTTTTACATTTAAGATTTTCCAATGATTTTTTTAACCCAAATTCCGTATTAGACTTTATTCGAATGAATATATGACAAATATGAAGACAGATTTTCATGTAGTTCATTTCGAATGCGGAATTTGGGTTAAAAGAACCTATCATATCCTGTGCTTTATGATTCACCTTCATCTTACGTCTTCTTGGAGTTCAGAATAGTGTAGATTATCGATTCCGATCTTTGAGAAACGTATTTTGCGATAAAAATGTATTGCAGGATTGGCATCCGTAACTTTAAGCCAGTGTGCTATTTTTTTTGGGATGCTTTAGTAGATTTAAAACATCAACTTGGATGTCATCATCAGTTCGTTTTAAAACTATTTTTTTTTAGACATTTTAACTATTTTTTCTTGCCATTAATTTTTTTTTAAAGCAGTATCTGATTTCCAATTTGATCCGGAGCGAACCCAAAATAGCAAATAAAAACTGATACGGGAATAATAATTGGTAAAAATTTGCTAAGCTTGATTAAACTTTTTGAATTGTTTCAAAATGTTTTTATAAGGCGTTCATACTTTTTTAGGCATTGAGCTTTTTGAATTATAAAACTTGTCCGGCTTTAGCTGGTTTCTTAATATACAGCATCGCAATTAAAATATGCGACCATTAGGCAAATTGATATCCTGTACTTTCAATTTACAAAGAAATTATATGTCCGGTTCGGGGTAAGTTTTATGGCAAAACCACATCAACACTTCGATGTATGGACAGCCTACACTGAGCAGGGTTTTTGGATAAACTAAACACCAAACCTTCTGCAATAAGTTTTTTGATTTTTTTAAAAAATCATATCAACCCAATTTGATCTGGCATCTAAGTGAAGTCAAATTCGTTTCATTACTTTCTTTGAGTAAAAAATTCTAATTGTATCACTTTGAATCTTAAAATAGAATTACTTTTGGGCATTAAATTATCAATATGGACTTTTTGGACGGTTTATCACCCAATTTTTTTGAAACATCAGGACTTATAGTTGGAATCAGTGCAAATGTTATCATCGGGATTCAGGTTTATAAGGAATATAAATCAGCACAAGTCAGTAGCCTTTCTCTGGGATATGTGACAGGCTGGTTGTTTATTTTTATATTCTGGTTTTTATACGGAATTCGTTTTGATGCTAAGGCTATTACGATATCCAATGCCCTAGCCGCCTCCATCCAGTCTCTTTTGTTGGTTGTAGTCATAAGAAAAAATCACCAAACAAATGAAGACAAAATAAAATAATTGATTTAGTGTATTCAGATTAAAAAAAATGTCCGATTACTTCCAAATCTTAAGACCTATCACGCCAACGACAATCAGAAGAAGAAATACCAATTGAACCATTGAGTAGCTGATTTTATAGTAAAAAATATCAATGACGACTGTACCCACCAAAGCAACACCAAGCCAAACGGCAAATGCAGTTGCCAAAGGAATACTCTTTGTAGCCATTGAAAAAAAGACTACATTACCCATCCCAAACATTATGTATGCAATCAATGGGAGCAAAGTTAATATGCCATGATTTGTTTGTAGAAATTGAACCCATTCTATATTTTTTATCGCCTTAAAATCAAGATATTTTAATGATATCATCCAGCACATTTCCATTGCTGACGCAAATATCAGATATAGCCAACCGCTATTTATCATTCAGTTTCAAATTTACTAAAATTCTTTTTGAAGTCGGTACTGCATTTATCACAATGCACTTTCAATTGATTTCCATCATAATAATATTTCTGTTTATGTCCCTTTTCAGCACATAAGAAAATTTCTTTATCTAAATCGTATGATTTATTTTCCTCATCAAAAATTAAGGGGAATGATGACTTTTTGATTCCTATAAAATTAAATATCAGCATTGAAATTTTTTTTTCGAATCTCTGAAAAGTTGCAATGAAAGGAAAACTACAAAGTTTTCTGAAATCAAATCTGAAAAAAGCATATACGGTCTGACCAAAAAAATTCTGCGGATAATCATAAGGGAGTCCAAAGGATAACGGTTTGTCTATTTTCCAATTGAAGGGTTTTATTCCAGGTAAAAATGCTGTACCAAATATCCAGTCCCAGAATGCAAATTTAGTAGCATAATTAGCATAAAACACTTCTATGTGATTGGCATGATGCCATTGATGCATTTCAGGCCCATTAATAATATACTGCATTTTACCTGTTTTTACATTTATGTTTGAATGTATCCACATACCCCATACCGCATCCAGCAGTGCCTTGATCGGTACAATAATGGCGGCAGTTTTTATGTCAAGTAAAAGAAATATTGGCAAAAACTCAATGGTCTGATTGATTAAAATTTCCAAAGCATGAGATCTGGATCCTGCCAGCCAGTCTACATCCCTAACGCTGTGATGTGCTTCATGGGTTCTCCAGAGGAAGGGGTTGTGATGCTGCCATCTGTGAAACCAATAAATATAAAAGTCATGGGTAATCAGAAAAAATAAAATTAACACCCAAACAGGCCACTGACTGATATAGCCTAACTCGGATAGGCTCAAACTTCCCTTCAGCGGTACAATGATCATATCAAAAATCAGTATTTTTAAAAAATAACTTTGAATAATAGTGTACCAAATAAGATCCGTCCAAAATCCTTTTCTAAAGATTTTTACGCCTGTAGTGTAAGGAAAAAATCTTTCCAATAATATGAATAAAACAACACTGGTAATCAGTACAACAAACCCTGTTTGCTCAATGGTGAGCGTAGGCACATTTCTTAAAAATTCCATCTAAATCAAAACATTAAGTGAAAACAATCAGCTTACTAGATCAAAATCTTTAAACTTACGGAGCTTTTTAATAGATCCCTGTTCACTTTCATAAACTTTTTTAATACCATCACCTATAGCTTTTTCGATGTCTCTGATATCTCGCACCATTCTTCGCATACCTTCTATTTCTACAGATGCTGCCTGATCAGAGCCCCACATAGCTCTATCAAGCGTATAATGTCTTTCGACAAATGAAGCTCCCATCACCACCGCCGCATAAGTGGTAGCCAAACCTGTTTCATGACCTGAATAACCTATAGGAATGCCTTTAAACTTCTCTTCAAGGGTATGTATCATTCTCAGATTCAATTCCTCCGGTGCACATGGATATGCAGACGTCGAATGTGCAATTAAAAGATTTTCAGAGCCAATAGATTCCACTGCGAAATCTATCTGGTGTTGTGTGGACATACCGGTGGATATGATCAATGGTTTATCTGTTGATTTTTTCTTCAACAACAGATCGATATCTGTCAGTGAAGCAGATGCAGCTTTGTAAAGCATTGGTTCAAATTCTTCAAGGAAATCAACTGACTCCCGATCCCAGCAAGATGCAAACCATACAATACCCATTTCGGCAGCATACCTGTCAATCTCTGCATATTCTGCAATACCAAATTCCACTTTATAGCGGTAATCAATATATTTCATTCTTCCCCAAGGGGTATCCCGCATTCTATCCCATTCATCTCTGGGAGTGCATACATCAGGTGTACGTTTTTGAAATTTTACAGCATCACAGCCTGCATGAGCCGCTTCTTCAATCAGTTTTTTTGCAATGTTCAGGTCCCCATTGTGATTAATTCCGATCTCGGCAATAATAAAACATGGCTGTCCCGGGCCAATTTTTCTTCCGTTTTTTAAGGTAATCGTGCTCATGATGATTGTTGTTTAATATTTTATATAAATTGATTTTTTAAAAGACTTTTTAAATGGCTGTCCACCCACCGTCAACGACCAGATTGGCTCCCGTCATATAGGAGGATGCGTCACTAGATAAAAAAATGAGCGCTCCCTGATAGTCGTCTGACCTGGCCATTCGACCCAAACAGGTTTTAGCACTATAATTTCTGACAAACCATTCGTCCTGTCCGTTTTCTACGCCACCAGGCGAAAGACTATTTACTCTCACACCACATCGCCCCCAATAGGCTGCCAGAAATCGCGTAAAGTTCAGAATAGCCCCTTTGGTGGTCGGATAGGATGCTGATTTAAAAAAAATCTGCTGGCCGTACGGGTCTTTATATATGGACTGGTCCGGTCCTACCATCCCATAGGTGGATGCTACATTGATGATACTCCCACCTCCTTTTTCAGCCATGACAGTTCCAAATACTTGTGAGCAAATAAAAACACCTGTAACATTCACATCCAAAGATTTTTGCCACATTTCAATAGGATAATTTTCAAATCTCGACTGTTCAGCGGCCATGGTAGGATTTTCAAACATATCATTGATGGCGGCATTATTGACTAATATATCTATCGTACCATATCTCTCTAATATTTGTGCTTTGACTGCCATCGCCTGATCTTTCTTACTCACATCAAAAGACAGTACAGCATTTTGCTTTTCATTTTGCCAGTAATCATCAGCTATTTTTAAATCAGTTGCTACTACCTTGGCACCGGCCATCGAAAGGGCTTCACAGTGTTTTCTGCCAATAAGTCCGGATGCACCAGTAACAATCGCAACTTTATCCTTCAATGAAAATAAGTCCATGCACTTAAGTTTTTAAAATTTAACAGGTCTGAATACCACATCCATAGGCTTTCCCCTAAGAAATTTATCTGAATCATTATCTAAAATTCTTTTTTTGACTTCAGGTAATATGTGATCATAAGCGCTAAGGGTGTACGTAATATCTTCTTCTGTAAAAGCAAAGGTCATATTGTGAAATTTACTCCATAGTATACCACACTTGAGCAATTCCTGCTGAATGTATGCATATGTGCTGAGTGGGTTTTGTACTGCTGGTTTCAAGCTAAGGATAGTGCGGCACGGATAACCTTCGCAACTTAAATATTCACCAAGGCCATGTTGTTTAATCAAATTATTCAACCCATCCTTTAGCAGCATACCGACATGTTCCAGATGTTGAAACACATTTTTATCTTTCAGTTCATGTATTGTAGCAATGGCAGCTGCGATAGACAATGCCTCGCCCCCAAAAGTGGTAAAAAAGAAAACGTCCTTCTCAAACCATTTCATGACATCCTCCCTTCCAGTAAGGAAGGCAATAGGCATCCCGTTTGCCACTGCCTTGGAATACACTGCCATATCAGGAATAACACCAAAGTAAGATTGTGCCCCACCCAAGGCTATCCGGAATCCTGTCCACATTTCGTCAAAAATCAAAAGCGTACCATTTTCTTTGCACATTTGCAGCAAGCTTTCCAGATATCCATCATGAGGTGCTTCAAAAACGAAGGGTTCCAGAATGACTGCAGCAACATCTGCATCCAGCTTTGATTGAAAATCTTGCAGATCATTAAATTTAAAGCTTTGCGTAAGTGCTGATACAGAGTCAGGAATACCATAATTTCTTGTTGTAGTACCGATGTACCAGTCATGCCAGCCATGATAGCCGCAACATAACACTTTATTTCTTCCGGTAAATGCTCTGGCTACCCTTATTGCTGCACTGCATACATCCGCACCACTTTTACTAATTCGTACACTTTCCGCATTTGGAATTATCTCATGGAGCAATTCGCAAATCTCATACTCCAGTTTGTGCATCAAAGAAAATGTGATGCCTTTATCCAATTGGGCTATTATAGCTTCATTGACGCTTTCATAGTTATATCCCAATGATATAGGGCCAATTGCAGCATAATAATCAAGATACTCATTTCCATCAATATCGGTGATTCTGTTTCCTTTGGCAGACTCCACAAATACCGGGCAAACCCCTTCACTGAACTGACCCGGTGCTTTCGCCAGTGTCTGTGAAACAGGATGCATAATTTTTTTTGCCTTAGCCAATAAGTCGAGCGAGCGGGATATATCCGGATAATTTTGGTTAAATTGTATGGTATTCGGCATTTTTAGTTTGATTTGAGTAAGTCTGTAAGATTTTATCTGCCATTTGCCTTCCAGTAAATCCTTCGTATTCCAGTACTGCATCTAGCAATGCCGGTCGAAACCATCTATCTTTCATTGCAAATGGAAGTACACTAACTGATAACTGATGCTTCAGCAATACTTCTGCAACGATGGTGTAAAGTCCACCAGAAATGAAGTGATCTTCCATCGTAATCATTAAACTTCCTGATGATGCTATTTTGGTAATGATTTCCTCATCCACAGGCTTTAGGGAGCGCATATTAATTAATCCCACTGAATAGCCTTCCTTCTTGAGTATATCCCTTGTCTTCATAGCTTCTGAAAATAAAAATCCATATACCAGAATATTTATGTCTTCGCCTGATGAGATAACTTCAGCTTTCCCTTTTTCAAACGGGGCGTGGTCATATTCGGTTTTGCGGGTCACGATACGTACATACGAAGGTTTATCAGATGACCATATATATGGCAACATGCCGATCATGTCTTCCTGTCCAGCCGGACAAAACACTTCCATATTTGGGATGCCCCTCATCAGAGCAACATCTTCCAGTGCCTGGTGTGTAGGTCCATTGGCGTCAGATAAAAAACCGGGAATAAAACCACTGAGTTTGACCGGCAAAGCAGGAATACCTACATCAGTTCTGATAAATTCAAAGGCTCTCATGATTAGAAAGGTGGTCAATGCATGACAAATAGGTATCCTTCCCCTAAGTGCAAGTCCGGCGGCCATACCGATCATAGTTTGTTCTGTAATACCGGTATCTATAAATCGTTTTCCCAACAGTGCCGGCAGTTCTTTTACTAAAGCCATGTTTTCAGCCGTCATTACGATGATTCTATCGTCATTCAACGCAGTATCTCTGATTAATTGCTGATAATCCATTTTATCTTATTGTTAATATTTCTGAATCAATTGTAGCGTTACTTCCTCCATCTAATTCTACATGCAAGTCTATGACTTCTTTCGTGGTAAAATTTACAAACCATCTATCTGCCCGGCTTTCTATACTTGGTAGTCCTTTGCCTCTTATTGTGTCGCAAATGATGATATTAGGTTTATCTCCTGTAAAAGGTAAGCTACTGAAAGCTTCATGCATAGCATTAAAATCATGTCCATCTATTCTTTTGACAGCACATCCGAAAGCTTCGAATTTCTCTTTCAACGGTTCCAACGGAATCAAGTCTTCTGTGGCCATGTTTGCCTGAAAACCATTTCTATCCACGACCAGTGTAAAATTGTTCATTTTATATGCCGAAGCCACCAGTAATGTCTCCCACACAGAACCTTCATTGAGTTCTCCATCTCCCGTGATGACAATTATCTTGTTTGAATTCCCCTTAATAGTACAGTCCATAGCTATACCAAGACCCACTGCCGGTATATGACCAAGTGAACCACTGTGAAACTCTACCCCGGGAATATTCCGATTGGGATGCCAATAGATGTAGTCATCTGTAGAAAGGTGCTTTTTTAATCGGTCCGGATCTATCCACTTGATCTCGGCAAATGTTGCATACATTGCTGGCACATCATGGCCTTTGGACAATAACAGAAAATCCCGGTCATCAGAATCAAGTGACTCTTTATTGATATGTAGATATTCACAATAAAGGTATACCATAATATCAGCACACGATAACGAAGCTCCAATAAAACATCCACCATTGGTACTCATATCAATAATATGGTGTCGCACCTTTTGAGCGATAAGTGCTAATTCTTCTGTCTTTAATAATTGCGGCATATCTTTTACAATACTTTAGTTTTAGTAGAATTGATTGTCTTTAATTCCTCAATATGATTTCTATACCAGTTGACACCGGCAAAATGATTGTTTAATTTAAAAATTTCTGGTCGATTGTCCAAAAGATACAGTATATCGATCATCGAAAAGGAAGGATTGGCGATGTACAATGCTTCAAAAACGGCTTTTATAAACTCGTAATCTTCCGGATAGTCAATCGTCATCCTGTGCGACATAGAAAAATCTTTGTCACTATCCCAAACATAGTTACCTATTTGGAAGTGTTCAGGTCTCTCCCAAATATAAGGTGTGGTATGTTCTTTTTCAAAGTCTTTATCAGCACTCAGCCAAGCCTTTTCAAGTGTTTCAAATGACATCACTTCGACATCATTTCCATCTGGAAAACTTGCAGGATGCAGATTGCTAACATAATCAAAATCGTCCGATAAATAGAAGGCAATCACCTTGTCTATAATTCTGTAATCTATAAGTGGACAGTCAGAGGGTATCTTCAGAACAGTATCAGCACCATACTTTTTTGCAACTTGATAATGACGATCTAACAGATCTGTTTCGTGACCACGGTAACAATTCCATTTATTCTTGGCACATATTTTTTGGATGATATCATCCTGAGAATTTTCGGTAGTGGCCACGACAATCTCTCCTTTCAATTCAGAAAAATCAAGTCTTTCCAACATTCTGAAAAGTAATGACTCTCCCAATATCGGCATCAGAATTTTGCCGGGAAATCGGGTAGATCCGCATCTGGCCTGAACTATTGTGATTGTATTATTCATAAGGACGATTAATATTCTTGATTATGAAAATATTCCTCAGGCTTTAGACTTTGAAGAAATTCAACTCCAGAACCATTAAAATATACGAATTCTCTTCCGATGGAAGCTATTTTTTGAGCAGATGTACCGCCATTTTGAACGGGTAATCTTTCCTTCAATTCTTTGATGGAAAAATAAGAATGCACTTTTTTGCCTAATGCCATTCCAATATAAACCACTGAAGAATATTGGGTAATCAACTCTTCACAATTTGCAATCAGATGATCAGTATTTGCTTTTCTATATATTATTACAGCTTCGCCAAATATGGACTTAATCTCACCTTCAGCTCTTTCTTCTTTTTCATTCGGATGCAGTTTAAATATTATATCACGACCTGCAGCCAGATTCTTGCATTTTTTCAGGAAAGTGATTCTGTTATCTTTTTTTCCCACTTCGCGCATATCTGAAGTGCATACTAATACATAATTCCTCATAGCCAGATCATTCTGAAGAAAACTGACAGCATTGTCAAAATTGGGAATCCCTGTTACAACAATTTTTTTGCTGTCCGTACCCATGCTGCTAAAAAATTTGCCGTAACCTTCAGATGCCACACAATATATATCGCAATTATTCGAACAGCCATTTAGGGATGTATCTCCCACCATCCAAGCAGGAACACCCAATTTTTTAAAAAATCTGGATCTCCATGACATAGGATCCGTCATTCCTTCCTGAATAAAAATAATTTTAGAATATCTAATTTCTCTGGGAACAATCATATCACCAGAGATAAATACCAGATCGTAATGATTACCTAAAGTTGTCCCTCGATAATCATATTTTGCATCCACACTTTCCAGAAATTCTTTTTGATACAATCTGAAAGCACTGTTGGTGCCCATAATTGTGAAGTCAATAATACCACTTTCTGCAATCCATTTAAATACTTTTCCTGAACCAAAACATTGTGTATAAAAGTGGTCAAATTCATACAAAAACTGTGAAATTTTAAATAATTGTTTGGTTTGGTTTAATGATCCTACAATGTGCAAAACTTTCTTCATTAAAACAGAAATTTGATATAATCGGTATGAAAAACAAATTTTAAAAATTGCACAATGATAAGTTTAATTCATTTATTAGAAATATGATTTTAACATTGGGTACAAATTTAATATTTGCATAATATTGTGTTTATAATGCGATAATAATAAGCTGATTTACATAACATTCCGATAATTTTAAATTAACAATTTCTTTATTTACTAAGGCATTCTATTATCTTTTAAAACTTATCTTTGGTGTTTTTTTAGAAATATATTTTTTAGATGAAAACGGATTTGGTTATTTGGGATTGTGATGGCGTATTGGTAGATAGTGAGTGGCTGGGGGCTAAAGCTTTTATGGAAATTATTAACGAGTTGGGTGGCAATGTATCCGTGGAGTATGTGTATAATACTTTGAAAGGTGGCTCTATTCATAAGTCAGTTTCTTTTGTTCATGAACACGTGGATGTACCACTAGAGTTTGATATTGAAGAGATTTACAGAAAGAGAAGCGATGAGTTGTTTGAGAGGGAATTGAAAGCAATTAATGGCGTAGACATCATACTACAAAAAATTACAGGCAAGAGGTGTATTGCTTCCAACGCACCCAAAGTAAAGATATTTAAGAATCTCAGCATTACTGATCTAAAACAATATTTTTCTGATGAAGATATTTTTTCTGCACACGATATCAATGCCTTCAAACCTATGCCTGACCTTTTCCTTTACGCTGCTGCAATGATGGGCATTGCTCCGGAAAAGTGTGTTGTTATTGAAGATAGTATTCATGGTGCCGAAGCAGCAAAAAGAGCAGGCATGAAGTGCTTTGGATTTACTGAAGCAACAGACCCGACAGAATTCCTGAAGCAAAATGCAGTTCCTTTTGACAATATGATTGATCTATTGCATTTAATTTAAAAATGAGCTTTCAAAAGGCATACACGATATGTTTTGTTTGTAGTTTTGCCCATGATAATATAAAAATTAATATGGCCACGGGAAATGCACCTATCGTTTCGGATAAATCGGTGATTGTAAACCGGATGGTCGTAGTAGTGCAAAGTAAAGCAAGTTTTTTAACTGCGATCCGATTCATAAATATTTTGCAAATCGATAATTGTCAAACCACCACCAACTAAAACAGTCATAATATCAATTTCTTTTATTTCTATTTCCAATTTAGTTACTCTTCACACATACGAAATTGCAATGCTATATAAAAAATCTTCGGCCTAATGTACTAAACCACTTTTTACCGGATTTTGGTGAAGGAACGTCAGTTGTTGAAAATTCAAATATTGGTTTGCAACATAGGATAATGAATAGTACGGATATCATACCTGCACAACTTATTTGATTCATAAGGATAAGAAAACTATAGAAAAATATACCTATATCTTGAAATGTAATAAGTTAAAAAAGACAGGCTGTAACTTAATTATAAAATACGATATAATATTTGGAAAGATAAATATTACATTGTATATTTGTACGTTATAAATTTTATAATTCATTAATAAATATTGATTATAAATAAATTAAAAGAATAAAGATGAAAAAGTTTAAAAAATTATGTATTTTAGTCATTGGAATTAGTTTTGTCTCATGTAATCCCAAATTCTACACTCCCAATACGCACAACGTGCCTTTAATTACTGAGAAAGGTGAAAGCAACTTAACCCTTTCGGGGAATGGGAATCAAGTGGAGTTTCAAGGTGCTTATGGGATTTCTGAGCATATTGCTCTAAAAGCATATGGTGGTCTGTTTATTCCTTCAGATCTTGACAACGGTGATGGAGGTTCTGGTAAGTTTTTGGAAATTGGAGGGGGGTATTTTAAACCAATGCACAATAATTTTGTCTTTGAAACTTATGCAATTATCGGTCTTGGTTCATTTGAAAATCATTTGCCTTCTACGACCAATAGCAACCCTCAAACAAAAGGTGACATATCGGCCAATATTCTAAGGATTGGCATACAGCCTAATTTCGGATATAAAACCAAACATTTTTCAGCAGCGATATCTTCAAGGTTGGTCAACCTCACTTATAATAAAATAAAAGGTGATTTGATATTTGAAGATGTAAATCAATTAGCGTATTTAAAAGAAAATTCTTCCAATTTCCTGTTAGAACCAGCACTTACGCTTAGGGGAGGATTTGAAAAAATTAAGGTACAGCTGCAATATGGATATAGCTTAAATTTATCCAATACTGATTTCAGACAAGATAATAAGTATTTAACTATTGGTCTCAACTTTAACTTTAAATAAAAATAATTTATCTTGAAAAATTTATTGGAATTTTAGTAATCTTTCTGTTTCTATACGCTTGCAGCAAAGATGAGGACAGACGTTCGGGTATCTGTTATTGTAAATTTTTTAGTGGTGACGTCCAAGAATAAGATTTGACCCATTTGCCAAAACAAGAACAAATAGATGCTTGCAATACCCATGATATTAACGCTGCTAATTTTGGAAATCATTGTGAATTGGAATAAAAATAAACACTACAGCCAACTATTAAGTTTTCGCGGTCCTTAGTACAGGTCAGGCTGTGAACAAAGGCCTAATTGTCACGCTTTGTGTGAAGCAAAGAATGGATAAATCGAGCCAACAATAGCTTTCCTACTTTTGTTTACTCACATTTTCTCACCTTTCTTAAAGAAATGATTCCATGTCATCTATTTTATTTTTAATTTTGTGTACCTTTATAGTGAAATATTTTCGTTGACAAACGCATATAATATTTTACTTAAACGTTTTTTATTAACAAACAATAGGCCATTTATATGTATAATGTAGGTTGTATTTCAATAGGTTGTGGAGTGTTGTGTGGGCCTGATTTCCCTTATAAACAAGTTGCAGACAACTCTATTACTACACTTCTATCTATCAGCTGACATAAAATGAAAATGAACCTATTTTTTTTCATAGGCATTCTCAAGTGTTTGAGTTCATCTAACATGCAAAACACTTCTCATGTCACCCACATAGACTTCAACAGTAACAGTTGGAGACACTGTTAAAGAACTCAGTAACAGTATTATCATTTTATTTCAAGCTGCTAATGGTAAATATTGGTTTGGGAGCGACTAAGACGGGCTTTACTGGCTTGGCAGCAAAACTATCATTCAATATTCAACCAGAGACGGATTGCTTGATAATCGGATCAGAAGTATTCAGGAAGATAAGCAAGGAAATATTTACATAAGTTCTTTAGGAGGCATTAACAAATTTGACGGACATACTTTTACAGCCCTCACAGCAGCAAAAAATAATCCTCCGGACAACAACTGGAAACTTCAAACTAAACGACCTGTGGTTTAGTATGGTCGGCAAAAACGGTGAGAAAGGACCGTATCGTTATCACGGCAAAAACCTTTATCAACTTGAATTTCCCAAACACTACATGGCAGACGAGTATTTCGCAAGGTTTCCAAATAACGGATGGAGTCCATATGAAGTCTATTTCATCTACAAAGACAGTAAAAGAACCATGTGATTTGGCACATCCAACTTTGGCGTGTGCCGCTATGATGGTAAATCAATACTCTGGTTATATGAAGACCATTTGACCAATTTACCAAATGGTGGTTCCTTTGGAATTCGCGCCATTCTTGAAGACAAAAATGAAAATTTTGGTTCTGCAATACCAATTATCGTTACAATATGATGCCGGACAGCATAAACGGAAAACGAATTGAATTGATCAACTACAAAAGAGAAAAAGGAATTGATGGAATTAAATCGACAGACGGAACGGATCATATTTATTTCATGTCCATGGTTGAAGATATCAAAGGAGCCTTATGGATGTCAACTTACAACGTGTATGGAAGTACAAAGGTAAAAAAGAACACACTTCGACATAGAGGAAGGAGCAAAAGATATCAAACTATTCTCAATTTATAAAGACAAGCAGGACTAACTTTGACTTGGCACATATGAAGCTAGAGCATATAAATTTAACGGTAAGACATTTGAAAAATTTAAATCATGACTGATGAAATCAGGGCTGCCGATTATAATTAAGTTTTCGTGTCCTTGACGACTTGTCACGCTTTGCGGGAAGAGATTCACCTTGTTGGAAACTACAATGGAATACTATTCTGAGGATTTTCAAAGTATCCTAAAAGGTTATTTCTAAAATAGGATATTACCACATAAGCCCAAATTTGAATTCCTTATTTTTTGCAACAATAATCTAAGCTATAGATTACAGTATCTCTGTAAGATTTTTATAAAAATTGAAATTAATTTAGAAAACAATCATTGGTGAATATATTCCTCAAGATTTAAATAAAATATTTCCTTATCAATTGAGCATGAAAAAGTAAATCAATTATTTTTTAACAAATAGTTTATATCTATTGACAATCGTTTTGTTTTTAAAAATATAGAGAAAATATACTCCGTCGAAAAGGCTGGTAATATCAATGTGATCATTTGTTATTTTACCTTGTAATGAATGTTTACCGTAGATATTAAATATTTTAAATTCATCCCAATTGACTATATCAGAAAATTGAATAAAGTCACTAGCTGGGTTTGGGTACAACATCGGAATGGGAAGATTTGAGTCGTTAATATTAACTAAGTTGCATGATGGCCAATGAATTCCTTGTGAAACAGATTTACAGGGTCCATTCCACGATTCAGCATAGTATATTCCTTCTTTTGTTGGTAAATAAGTTATGGAATTTGCTGCGGGCAATGTTTTTTTATCTCCGTCTAACCAACGAATAAAGGATGTAAAATTAGTGCAAACTAATTTATTATTCTCACAAGTTACTTCTGGATCTCTTTTTGGTAGTTGGTTTAAGGTGATGGGTGTTTGTCCAATACAATTATTAAAATCGGTTACTGTCACTCTATATGTTCCGGCAGTTTCAGAAATTAGAAATGGTTTCTCAGACCCGTCCGACCAAAGATAGCTTTTATATTCGTCTTTTAGCCCAATTTGGTATTTATTGTCTTTACATAAGACAAGTGACTGCACTTGAATGCTCACCACTACGGAATTAGTAAAAGTTGTTTCGTTGACATCTTCAGTAATAAATTCCAATTTTAAATTATCATTAATATTTTCAATAATTCCTCCTGTAAAATTGGCCGGTACCTTAATAAATCCAACATTGTCATCTGTACAAATAATATCTGTATCTGCTTCCTTCACTTTTATTGTAAAAGTATGTTTAGCTAATAAACCGCCTATACTCCAGGTGACAGGTAATGACGTATTATATTTAGGGTTGGTTCTTATAATTAATTTATTTAGAGAGTCATATACTTCAAGATATAAATCGGGAGTAATTTCAAAACCACAATCTATCCAGGCTGAATTAGTTTGAATCACTTTGATGGATTTGATAATTCTGAATTTTTGATCTTTTTTTACTTTTAAGCTGATGTCATATCTTCCTGTCAAAAATCCAGGTTGTTCGGCGTTATACTTTGTGCCCGTCACACCATTTCCCATATCCCATTCGTAGGAATTAAAATACCCATCACTAAAAAGATTTATAACATCAATATTTTTTCCACAATTTGCACTAAACAAATGTTGATTATTGTCAGTAAATATTTGAGGCCATAGCGGATGATTTAGCCTGAAAAGTGGCTGAACGTACGCGATATTTAATATCAATACTACCAAAATTAAGCTAATTATATACTTTTTCATCGTATCTAATGATTTTATGAACCTAAATTTTAATGATTTTTTTTATCTTTTTGCAATTGTTTTTTCTAACTATAAACATACCCGAATTCAAATTGGATATATCTATCTTATTTTTTTCTTCTGTTATGTTTTTTTTCATTAATACATTTCCCATTAAGTCAAATATTTCAACAATTCCTTGATGATCATCTGATTCAATAGTTATATGGTCAATAACGATGGAAGGATATACTTTAAATTCAGATTCGATTTGAAATGTTGATGTTGAACTTATAAAACAATCGGGGCAGGTATCGATATCATAACAAGGAATATTAATCTGATTATCCAGAATAATACAACTCTGTTTGGATTGCCCGCAAATTATTTCATTTTTGATCCAATTAAATATTTCCGGATAAACCTCTTGCTCAAAACCATTAAAATCATGTCCACCACCTTTAATACTCAAAAACCGGTATGCATGATTTAATTTTTGCTTTCTACAAACAATTTGATATGCTCCAAGGGTACTTAGTTCTTCTGGAAATACGGAACCTGTATTATAATAAGCGGTAGAATCGCATGTACCGTGAATAATAAATGCTGGTTCATTCTCTTCCACATCTATATAATTAACAACATTAGGTTGTTTTAATGTAACAGGAATCAGTGGTGCCGCATAAGGAATAATTCCTTTTATATTTGTTTTTGCAGTCAATGGACCAAGTTCGCTCACATCATCTGAAGAAAAATCGCTTTGATTGATGTGATTATAATTATATACGAGGTTGCCTCCCGCACTGTGTCCCATGATAAATATGTTTTCTCTATCTATGTATAATTCATCTGCGTGATCATAAATATATTTCATCACATCTCTGGCATCTTGCAAAGCTCGATAAACAGTTTTAACAAAAAAAGGAAGATAATTTATCAGCGAATCTAAACTTCCATTAAAGTTGGGATGGACTCCGACCCTGTATTTTACTGAAATTCCTATCATACCGGACTCAGCAGCGTGGATAAGCGTTTCTCCAGAGTCTTCTGAGGTATATATATAACCTCCTCCTGAAAAGTAAACCAAACATGGTCTGATTTCTTTGCTTTTTTTTGCGTAGTGATCATATGGCCTGTAATGATCAAACCACAAAACTTCCTGAGCTCCTTTATAATTCTCTTTAATGGAATAAACGATATCATTCGTAATATTAGGTAGAGTCATAGGCCACCACCATTGTTTCTTTTTCTCTATTAATTCACTGTCTTCGCATACAGAGGAAGCATACCAGCCTGGAGGCTCAGGAATATGAATAACTTCAGCTGAATGAAGCATATAAAATGGCCTTTGTTCCGAAATTCTATCTCCAATGATTATAAATGTATCATCTTGATCTGACATGGGTAAAATTTGGTTTATATTTCTACTTATAGTTCCGTTGCTTGGAATGTCTTCGTATTTCACCAATTTGAAAGGTGCAATATCAAAAGTGTATATCCTGCTTTTTGCACTTATATAAGGCAGTTCGTCTAATTTAAAAATATGGCTTACAAGCAATAATTTATTGGTATTGGTCTTTACTAAACTAAAATTTGAATTACCTGAAATACCTTGGTTGATGCTAAGTGAATCTGAAAATTTATTGTCGCCATCAAGAATTCCGACATTCAGGAAATTATCTTTTAAATAAGCATAACCATATGCTTCATCGGAAACCTTTACAAAAACCGACTTGCCTTGTGGTAATAAAAGTTTAGAAATAAGGTTACCTTCTGAATCTACTTTAATTAAAAAATTATCCCCTATACCTTGCGTTCCAAAGATAATCGTAGAATCGCTAGTCGATATAAAATTAGGCAAGGAAAAAAATGATTCATTGTAGTGTTTGGTCCAAAGTACAGATAAATTTTCTTCTGTCAATTTACTTATCTGTGCCCGGGTACCCCAACCAGGAATTTCTCCTTCAAATACTGCAAATATATTGGAAGCATCTTTAGATAATTTTATGGTATTAAATACTTGATTTTCATTTTCTGAATGAATAAATACTTCATTTTGAATTTCTGAAAGATTGCTATTTATTTTTAATACTAATCCACTTGAAAAATTATCCCGAAAACAATCTTTACAAATCCCCGAAACAATATATCCATTTTCACCTTTAATGACATCTGTCAGTATAAGATTTTTATATTTTACGATTTCGAAAACCTTGGAAAGATGTCCGTTTTTAGCAAGTAAAGCAATAACAGGTCCATCGTTATATTTTCCTACAACCAAAAAATTATCATCATCATGTTTGATAATCTTATTAAAACTACCCGTTCCTTCCCCTAAAAAACCATACGACTGTTCGAGAAATGGATGACCCTGTCCAAAAAATTCCAATGGAAATATAATTGTGAAAATATAAATTATATAGGAAAAGATTCTGTACATTATTCTAATTTTCATACAAATGTAATTATTAATTTCAATTATTGATCACAAATTGGTAATTAATTTGTCAAATTTATTATTTAATAAAATTTATTTAAATCAATACCTGTTTTAGCAGAATATTAATTATGCTATTTGCCTAGAATTGACTTTTATAGTAAAAAAAAATTAAATTGTTGTCTGATTTTTTTGGGAAAACTATAATTTTTTTGCGTGGTTTTTAGTTCTAATAAGTCTAAGTGTGTGGCAATAAAGGATAAGTAAACATTACTTCATCACAAAACTATTCATGATCCGTTCACCTACAGGCAGATATTTGGTGTATTGATCAGGTTCAGTGGTAAAAGTCAATAAATACACTTTTTCATTTTCTACCCAATAGTATTGCATAAAGGTAAGCTTAAAATTATTGATTTCTCCGGAATACACTATTTTGTGATAGGTCAAGCCGTGGGAGCTTTTCCTGTTGCTCTCTATGATCTGGCTATTCTGAACACTTTTGCCGATATCATCTATAGAAAAATCTGTGTAAGTATCCAAAGTTATTCCATACCCTTTGACGTCCTGAATGATAAGGTTTATGTTTTCCTGAAAAATATCTTTTGAAGATAAAAAAGGAGAAAAGAGATAAAAGCTTGTTCCATTTTGCCCGGATTGGTCAACAGTCCAGGTCTTGGGATACGAAATGGAATATGCTGAATCTACAAGTGTATTCCAATCGGATTTTACTAATGATTCTCCTGATTGACCGGATAAATTCAGGCAATTGAACAGAATAAATAAAAAATGATAAGCTTCGCAAAGTTATAAATTTACCCAAAGATAAAATACATTATTGAAGATGCTACCGTATTTTTTTTACAATTATGAAAAAATCACTTAACTGCTGTCAAAAATTCCGGGCTGTCCGGTTTGATTTTTGAGGCAAAAAAGTGAGTAAGTTTTCCATTCTCATCTATCAGGTACTTGCAAAAATTCCAACTTGGTACATCACTATTCCAACCATTCTGAGCAGGGTCAGTGAGCCATTTATAAACTAGACTTTGCTGATCACCTTTTACATCCACTTTATCAAACATCTGGAAAGTTACTCCATAGTTTTTCTGGCAGAAAGTTTCGATTTCGACAGAAGTACCTGGTTCCTGTGACATAAACTGATTACACGGAAATCCAAGAACAACTACATTTTCCTTATTTTTATCGTAATAGGCTTGCCAGTCTGCATACTGCGGTGTGTAACCACATTTTGAAGCTACATTCAGTACGATGATCTTTTTACCTTTAAATTGATCCATAGATATAGTTTCGCCCTCTATAGTTACCGCTTTCAATGAATAAAAAGATGTAGCCGCTACTTGCTGGCTTAGCACCGGTGAAGTATCTTGAGAAGTAACTTTATTGGCATTAAAGCAACTAATAAACCAGGCAGGTATACTAAGAAAAAGCGCTATTAACATTTTAGGGTGCATTTATTTTAGTAATTTTTAAGAAATAAAAACCAAACATCGATAGTTCCAAAATGTTTTAATTTTTGGCAATAAGGTCATTTTAAAATTATAATTTATAGCAAATCTATTGGATATTTGAAGATGAGCTGCAATTATAATCCTTCGCTATTTAGCTTATTTATCCCTGTCAACTCCCAATGACCCAATACCATAGGGATATTTCCAATGGTATTCAGTTTGTCCAAAAATTCACGAATACTGAATGGCTCATTTTGCAATTCTTTCATTAATGCAAAGTCCTTTATAGCGTCTTCCAAAAGATATTTGCCAGTGATATAACTTGTACCATATCCTGGTTGTCTGAGATAAAGGTGCTGTTCAAAGATTAAAAGTTCTTTTTCAGTTTTCATCCATCCGCGGGGAGTATATTTTGAGTGCATTTTACCGGCTTCTTCCATCGTCATTTCATTGGCGTGGGCATATAGTGAACCTAGTCCTCTGGCTGCCCTTTGGGCGATCATGATATAGACTATCTCCCTGACTCTGGGATTATCATCGTACAAGCCAGCGTGCATAAACAGTTCTTCGACAGCGGTGGCTACTCCTTCGTTGTGAGACACAAAAACATTATATAGCAAAGGTTTTCGACGTATTTGATTTTCATGTGGTTCTATATCCATTTGTGCCAGTTCAAACCAATGATAAAAATGCGAGTATAGTGGGCGAGGGTCATAATGTGCAGTTATCCAGAAGAAATTTCTTTTTTCTTTAGGCACAAATTTTCCCAGATGGGGTTGTAATGCTGGTTCAAAATAATCTTTGACTGTCATTATTTCATCTTTTTCAAGAAAAGTCATCAGACTTGATGCCGCACTTTTTGCCAGAGCATCATAACTAGCAGGCGAATCAGCCGCTGTTAATAAAGGTAATTTCCTGTTTCGATGTTCTTCCAGTTTTAAAGTGGTCCATGCACTTGATAATTCATTTTTAAGGATTATCACTTCGTCTTCCCAAGTATGGGGTACCAACAATACATTTTTTAAAAACCATGTATAATTTTCTTTACCAATACCTGAAGGGCCGGTCTTATTCCTGCTTTGTGTTTCTAGCCATTCTGCCAGCTCAACGGTAGAGTTTAGAGCAGATTTTATTTCTAATGTAACATCCTGATCATTGCTTACACCCGGAAGTTCAAGCATTTGGCGGAGATCATCTGCCTGAAATCTTATATCTCTGATACCTGTGATCCATAGATCCCGGGCATTGCCAGTAAGATTTTGTTTGGCCTGTTCGTTTAATGGTTTAATAACCTTTAAATCATCGAGAAGCCTTCTTTTATCAGCCACTGAAAGGGGGAAAGTATAAGTCCACAATTCCGTAGTACTATGGTGTGTCGGCCCTTCATGATCAGGCACATCACTTCTTTCTGTCCATATGGATTTGTAAAATGCAGGATCTCGTGCCCACGGCTGTAACACACGGTAATTAAAGTCATAACCATTCATTTCAGCCCAAACAATATTCCAATCTACCTTTTGGGGAATAGTCCATCCGGATGTATCAATGCTATGTAAACGGGATCGCAGGATATTGAATTCGGGCAATCTTTTTTTAAATTCTTCTGCGGTATAATCAGGCGCATCATTCAACATAGGTGGAGTCTCAAAAACCCTCCATGCATTAAAAAGCGTGACTAGCGCGGAATGATCATTATGATAGGGAATTTTATTTTTATCGGGACTGCAGGCTGTCAGTAAATATACAAAAGTTAGAAATATTGGAAATTTATTTTGCATCATTGCTTATTATATTTGTTCATGCAACAAGATATAAATTCTTCATATTTCAATGGAGGTATGTGAAGATAAATTTTGATTACTTTAATTCTTTTTTTCCTTATCTTTTAACAGTTTTTTTTCTTTTAGACTGAAGCTGACGGCTGATATGGCTTTATGAACTCTATAAAGTGGATATACCCAAAGGTTGAAATTCATTTTGGAGTACACTAATGTCTTCATTACTAATAGCAAAATAATGAATCAAAATTTTTGATTCAAGGCACTTAGGTGAATTAACTTCCTTTAGATTTGCTTCTCTCTGCAATACTTTAGCCACCATTTTACTCTCCAGAGTTGGTAACTTAGCGTTTAATATTTTAAGATGCTAAAGTTTCGGTTTGACATTTAAATATTTATCTAATCGACATTGATGTATCATAAATATTATAGTCGAAAAAAGTGGATTTCAATCTTTTAGTAAAAACTGAAACCCACTAACTCTAAAATACTTATTCAATTTTAACAAATTTCTTCATCACAAATTGCGTATCATTATACACTTTTATATAATATACACCATTCTTAAGCGAATTTACATTGATCATTGTGAAATTTTTGTGATTTAATGTGGATTGGCCGGTTTGTACAGGATAACCACTCATATTGATGATCTGATAATTTTTGATTTCTGATTGTTCATTATTATTTTTCAGTTTCATTCCTAGCATTTCTGATGCCGGATTTGGTTGGAGTAAAAGTTGGAATGGTCCAGAAATTATCACTTCTTTTGTCACTTTCACTTTACATTGCTTTCCATCTGCAGTGGTACGCACAACAGTCATACATACCTTCCACTCACCATTACCAGGAAATTGATGCATGACGCTCTGATTACCAATAGTCATGGATGTTGTCCCTTCTTTTATCCATTCCCAGATCACTTTATCACAGTCGGTGAGGTTCCCGAGCGGTGTAAAAACCACATTTTGTCCTGTAACTAGAGCGCTGAAGCCCAAAGAAACTTCATGTTCAAATTCTTCATCGCACATACACGGTTCGGGATCTGTGCTACAAGGAGGTAATACGATGACTGTCTTAAATTGACAACATGTAATTGAGAGATTTCCAGGTCGATTATGCAAAGTGGTGATGAAAGTAATAGAATTGCCACTTACGGCTGGAGGTCCCAAATTAATATTTATTGGTCCAAAAGTACCACCTGGTAAGATGCCAGGCATGGATATCGTTTGGTTGTAACCAATGAGTAAAGGGTCTGAAAATATAATAGAAGCACTGTAGATAGTATCCGCCGAAGTATTATGGAAAGTTAATTGAATATTGAATGTGTTGTCGTCATTGCATGTCACTTCATTATTATAGTATCCACAATCTCCTGGGCAAAAAAGCTCTATACTATCCCGGCACAACACGATGTAACCATCAATACCATATCCAAGCCATTTTATCTCCACATCATTAAAAGCAACATTTGAAGTTGCCACACAGATAGAAGGCAATGTAAATACACCCAATGGCATGAAACCAGCTGTATATTCCAATACAAAATTAGTAGGTGAATAATTAAAAAGTGTCCATCCACTGCCTACAAAATTGTTGACATTGAGAGTTGTACCTCCTGATAAGCTACATATTTGGACACCAGCATAGGTATTTATATCATGATAATTATTCAAAGTAATATTATAACAGCAACTGTCTTCTTTCGTCGGCACTACATTTTCAACAAATACGCTATCGCATGGTGTACAACCTGGGAATGGCAAACAATATATAGAATCCAAAGAACAGCATATTGAATTAGGATGGATAAGTGGATTTTGTTCATGAACTACAATATTGAAACAGAAATCTTTGTTTGGAAGATTATTCCCTGCGATATTGATTATAAATGTTTGGCAATCTCCGGGGTCTAATGGTGTAATCCCCAGATCAAAAAAGCCTAGGGTCACCGTCAGTCCCGGCGGTGCCAATTCTACAAAATCGATATATCCAAATGAAAAAGTATTATCGGAAGGGTTGCAAACTGTAAAAGTATAATTGTACCCACCTGCTGTACCACATGATAAAGAATCATCTGTTATATAAACACATTCACTTATGATGTCGCACTCAAGTACTATCGAATCTTGGCAAAGCATTTCATAGTCAGGCCAATCCCAGCTTATGTCAATGACCACCGGACTTGTGGTAATATTGGAAGCACATATTTTTATAAAATTTGTGATGTTTCCCATTGGAAGCGGTACACCTATGGTTATATTGGTAAGCGTAATCGAATTGGCCGTTATGCCACCTATGGCAAAAGGTGGGATTAACGAGCCTGCTATCATGGTAATATCTGCATCATTGGTCGATATTGTCACAGACATCAACGAATCTTGACTGTTTGTATAACTTAATTTGTAGCAACAGTCGCCAACTGTTGGGGTTATTGCCATCGCAGTTACTTCAGTATCATTTTCATCACAACATGGTATGAGCACCAATATTAAAGTATCTGAAGTAGCTGTACACATGAAATTATTGACAGCTGTAAGGGAGTAGCTGCCGGATTGTGTGACAATATAACATTGCATCGTAGCCCCTGGTATCGGGATGCCATTCATATTCCATTGGTACGAAAACATCCCACTTGGGCCACATAAAGTATCAGGATTGCAAGCAGTATAGCAACCTGTAGGCATGATACATAAATCTGGCAATGGATTAACTATCACGGTAGCATTATCACTACATCCAGTGATGGTATCTGTAGCATAAACGGTATATGTCCCTTCTTGAATAGCAATAATAGAAGCTCCCAAGGCACCTGTACTCCAGCTAAAAATAATATTGGCTAGTGGTGTCGCTACTGCCATCAGAAGACTAGGACTTCCTGCACAGAGATTGCCGGAAATGACATTAATAACTACTGTTGGTGAAATAGCCAGATCAATAGTCCACCATGCTGATGTCTCCATGCACATGGATGGAAGTTGAGTTATTTTTACATAGACACTATCATGATAGCTGTTTTTACAAATCTGGAAGGTGGGATTAGTAGCACCAGGTATTAGCAGCCCAGATTCGTCATACCATTGATGGTTATATCCAAAACCTAAACTGGCACTCAATGTAATACATCCGTTGTCACATATAGTATGACTCCCAGCTATCTGTGCTAAAACAGGAGGTAATATCACTACTTCTACTGAGTCGGGTACACCTGTACAACCATTAGCATCTGTAACCGTTACGCCATAAAATCCAGTTGCAGTGATGGATTGCATAGCAGTAGTAACGCCATTATTCCATATATATGATGACCCAACTGGAGCAGTTAATGTTACAGTATCACCAAAGCATACCGTTAGTGATGGTGTATAAACAATGGTATCAGGCATGAATACTGGATGAACGATTAATGGCATAGATGAAGTATTGGAACAACCATTATTATCCACAATGGTAAGGGAAGTATTATAAGTTCCTGATGTTAAGTAGCTATGTGACGGACAAACAGCAGCATTATTACTTAAATCACCAAAATTCCATAAATAAGATATAATGGCTGGATTCACTGTAGGCGTAAATTTTACACCTACACCTACACAAGCAGGGTTTGGCGCTTTGGTAAATAATGCTACTGGGTCACATGGAGCGTTGATCGTTTGTGTCCATGATGCTTGGCAGCCCGTAGAAGTGGTCACAGTAAGTGTGACTGTAAATGTATTACAAGTTGTATATGTATGTGTCGGATTGGCTAAAATAGAAGTATTCCCATCACCAAATGTCCAGAAGTATGAACTAATGGTATTACCTGGTATATAACTCGATAAATTTGTGAAATTATATGTCCGGCAAGTCACTAAGTCTATATCAAAATCTGCTGCTACAGGTATGCAAATGGAAGCATTTTTAGAAAGTATGCAAGGAGGCATTGGTGGCACGGTGACGGAATTTGGCACAGAGTAAGTCAATGTAGTGAGGTAATATCCAGCTGTACTAAATGTATGAACCGCATTTTGCAAAGACCCAGCATTTGTATTTCCACCGATATCTCCAAAATTCCATCCCAATAAAGTAGCATTCGTAAATGCCACATTAAAATAGCCCACATTACAAAATGGAGTGGTGGTATTTGCTGTAATAGTTACATTGTGTGCTTGATGTACGCAAGGTGGTGGTGGTGGATTGTTGCAATCCAATTGATTGACAATAATATTATTACTTATTTTCATGCAACCTGTTGTAACATCGGTGACCACGACATAATAGACAAATGAACCGATTACCATGCTAGAAGTGTGGACAAACATATTTGCATTAGGAGCAAGTCCTTGAGGAACACCATTACAATACCATTGGTAGTTGTAATTTGGGTTAGTGAGAGCTGTAATCGTAACATTTGGTTGGGTAATATCTGGCTTGACACAATAAGTCACAATATCGGGAGTGGAAATACTTGCATTAGGGCCTTGCACATTGTTGGCTACATAAGTGGTAATCGCTGTACACATGTTTACATCAGTAGTGGTTACTACGTAAGTACCTGCTGCACTGATAGATATGGTAGGAGTAACGCTTCCAGTACTCCAAGAAATAGGAGCAAATACACCTCCTGTAATATTTAGGAAAGCTGTACCACCAGGACATAGGTTCCCCGTCTGGGTGATAATAGGTGAGATCGGCGCACTAAGCGTTAAGCTTTTGATGATCATATTCGTCTGATTGCAAATGGTCACTACGCATTTGAGCATAACCGGGCCAGGCGTATTATTCCACTGGATCATAGCTGTACTATTTCCTTGACCGCTGACTACACTACCGGCTGATGCTGGGATAATAGACCAAGTAAAAACAGCTTCAGGATCTTGGATAGGTCCGCATGTATATGATTGTGTGGAATTGGTACAAAGGGGTGCTGAACTAAGTGTTAATGGCCCATTGAGTATTTTTTTATTTATATTACAAATGATTGGAAGTGAGGTACAAAATGGATTGGATAAATCTGTTTGTGTTAATGAAATACTCGCCGGCAATAGATTATTATTCCAAATTACAGTCACTGGATTGCCTGTAGGGGAAGAAAGAACTCCGTTGATAACTGACCATTGGAAGCTTACATTATTGATGGCCGAATTGGCAAAGTAAGTATAACTTTGACCAGGGCAGATGGATTTTTGTCCGGTGATACTATCTGGTGGTGGCATCCCTACTACAGTGATAAAAATACAGATGGTATCATTACAAAAATAGGTAGGATTGTTTGGATATACACACACTTTAAACACACCTGTATTGGGCCAAGTGATGGATACACTATTGACACCCACCATAGGGAATCCTGTGATGACGGGGTTTGTTGTCCAAGTAAATCCCAAAGGTGGACTCATATTGGTAGATAAATTGGATACTGATCCTACACATACTACAGTTGGTGTAGGATTTAAGGCATACTTCGGCCTGATGACTACATTTAAATCCGCTGAACCTGTACACTCTTCTCCATCATGACCCGGTAAACCTTGAAGGAATGGAGACCAATAATCAACATGTATCGTTCCTGTAGGTCCATTTCCCCACATGATGATCACTTCGTGCGTACTATCACCAGAGACAATCATACCACCCGTAACTGTCCAATCATAGATGACACCCGGCCACTTTGGTAAAGTGTATGGTTCTTTGCTATTGGCACATACTATGGGTTTACCTTTTATGGTTTCGATGGATGAAATGATGGGTACATTGACTGTGACTGGAAGCTCGCAGTATATAGCGGGTGAACAATTGGATATATCGAGTGTGATGACACCATACGGTCCGGATGGCCAAACTACACAGATTGTATCGTTTCCTTGCCATAAGAAAGGTATCGGACTTCCATTGGCTGTGGTCACTGTCCAAGTAAAGGTACAATTAACTGCGTCTGTCCAGTATTTGGATGTATCTCCTTCGCAGAGTGTGGAGATCCAATAGATGTTTGGTCCAGGTTTATCATCTACGATGACTTGCATTTGCATAGAGTCCACACAGCAGCAAAGTGGATTGCCCATTGGATCATAATTTGTAGAATAGGCAAAAAGTGTGACGGTAAACGTACCTGGGCTACCATAATTGTGTGTAGGATTGGGCATGGTAGAATTATTTCCATCACCGAAATCCCAATAATAACTTGATGCACCTGCCGATGTATTGGTGAAACTTATTGGACTATTCAGACACACGTATGCCGAAGATTTTGTGAATGATGCCACAGGAGCTGGCAATATTTCAACACAAAATATTTCAGTACTACTAGACACGCCATTGTTAGTGATAAGCGTGATGGTATTTGCACCAGGATTGCTCCAGGTAACTATGATTTCGGCATTATTGACTCCTGATGAAGATGTACCACCAGGGCCTATTATCCAAGTATAAGTATATGTTGGCACATAACTCACATAATAAGTCACTGGAGTGTTTTCACAGGCATAAAATATTTTTTTTCCTTGGCCACCAATAGGACTAGTATTTGTCTCTTCTAGGTCTACAATGGTACAGTTGGGTTTTGGACATTTTACTGTGATAAATATATGGGCAGTTGACATTTGCTGTGATGTAGGATTTGTTGCTATTACTCTATAGATCAAGTCATAAACGCCACAACAGTCCTTCCCTTGTGGTGAAAAGGTCAAAATTCCCAATTCATTTATTCTAAAGCATGCATCCCAATTCCCACTAGGGAGTACATTTGTCGAATATCCCATTGGAATCATGTCGTTAAGCAATACATTGAAATTGAGTGGGTCACCTTCATTGACACAAATGGTATCATTGGTCAAGATTAAATCTTGTGACCGCATTTCTGTGGAAATTAAGAAGAAGAAAAACGTTGATAATAAGTAAAGGCTTTTCATAACATTTTATTTTTAGACTGTTAAAAATTTATGTTGGCATATGGATTCGTATTGGTATTGATATTTGCTATTGTGATGACCGTCGCAAAAGTATTGGACGGATCTATTGCATATCCACCACCGGAATTATTATTTGCAGAATTGCGGACGATTAGCCAATTATTACCGCTTATGAAATAGCCAATAGCATTGTCTGTACTATTATTGTCATCCATTTTGCCCCCACTAAAAGTGGAATGAAAGCCATTTTGAGTATTCGAATCCGCTAGGTTATTTTTCAAATTAACATCTTGGTAGCATAAGAATCCATGCGCCATATTGCTTCTTGAAGTATTTCCTTCAGCTTTCGAAGCGTTTCCTAGACTAAACCCTGATGTACCATTTAGTGCAGAAGTATTATTGGTTACTGTGTTTCCATCACCTGTTTCAATACCTACGAATGTATTGCTAGTAGTAGTATTTGATTTTACTACACAATGGTGTCCACTTTGTATGCCATTGAATAAATTACTTTTGGAGGTACAATTTTCTATAGAACAATTTATACCAGATTCTATACCATTATCGCCATTTGCATTAGCAATACAATATGATATGATACAATTTGCATCGCCATCTATACCGTCCAAAATATTATCGCTCGCAACACAGTTTGTGATTATATTATTTGCTCCCGTAGTAAGACCATCTCCACCGTTGAAGAGTAAATTCAGATAAGAGAATTGGCCATTAGTAGAAGTAGCCGCGCCTATTCCTGAATTACCCCAATTTCTAATGCTTCCATTAATAATATTTATGTTGGTCTGATTACCAGTTACTTCTATTCCTTTATCTGTATTGCCACCGCTTCCCGTTAATGTAAAGAAATTCAAATCAATAGTGACATTTGATGCTGTTACATTAATGCCATTTGCTCCCGTCAAATCCTTAGTGACTACATATGACCCTGCTTGTGAAATATTAAACGGCAAGGTACTAATCGGCGTTTTGTACGTCAGAGTATTATTGGTAGATGAAACGAGTGATTTCCATACAGGAATGCCAGGCGTGCCAGAATTATAATAGTATCCAGGATCAATATCCGTTTGGTAGATCATGAGCGATGTGGCTGGGGTGACAATTAAGTCTCTTGAACTTTTGGTCATCCTAGGTATCAACATCCCTTTGCTAGAGTGCTGTACATCTAGAACTGAGGATAGATCAGGTACTGCACCAGTATTGTTGACACTGACCTGACCAATGGTTAGATAGGAAAGTGTTTCAAATAATAAAAACAAAGTAATCGTAAGTCGCATAGCAATTTATTTGTGAGGTGAAGTAATAAAATATATAAAAATATATAAAAAAATATAAAATGAATATTAATTTATATAAAGTGTAAATAGTAGTAAATAATATTGTTTATGACAATTAATTACAAAGATAATATTAATATTAATAAAAATAAAGAAATTATTATTATTGCCGTTTAAAAGTATAGTTTTTAGGATTATTTCCCATATTTATATAAATTTTGTTTTATTTATACAAATATTTCTAAAAAATTGGTGGCTTATGAAAAAGTAAAAAACTCATAATACATTTGTCAAAAGTTTGAAGGAAAGAAACAGGCATTTTGGCAAATATTTTCACACTTTCAAATGCCTAAAGTAGAGTTGAAAATTTGTTGGTAATTAATTATTGAACTTTAAATAGTATTGAAAGGCGTAATTATTGATTCTATTTTAGAAAAAAAATAAAATTATTTTTTCATATGGCTATAAACCCAGTGTATTGTGAGTGAATATTGGTAGCGTCTGCCTTTATTTTTATGATAAAAAATTAAAACTTGAAATAAAATATCTTTATCACTTTATGTTTTATTTGACTCAATACAGCATTAAAATCAGAATGTAAAATATAGCATTTAACGGGTGTATCCCAAAATTTAACTTATTTATTGTGCAAAAAAGGGATACGTACCATTTAACTGGTTTTCTGTTTCATTGATATATATATTCTAAATTTGAACTACTTTTTATCAACAGCTTTTAGTTTTTCCTTTTCAAGATTTTTAAAATATCCTTTCAGTAAAAAATTATGTTTCAGTGCTTCCAGATTTTCATTGAGACGAACACCGGCATCATTTAACTGTCTTATAGCACCATCCAGGCTTCCTACCGTATGGTCTATTTTTCTAACAAGTGAATGGTCATTGGAGAGATAATTTATTGCCCCTTGTCCGTCCCTTATATTGATCACAGTGCTGTTGACATTTGTGATTGTGCTGTCCAGATTAGAAATTACCCCTTTTATTTCATTGGAAGATATTTCTATATTTTTGACTATTCTTTTCAACTGTTTAGATAAAGATGTATCTCTTAGCGTTCCTATCAGATTATCCTTATGATCAAGTGATGTGACCAGTTTATTGATGTTTTTAATGGCAATAGATGATTCATTGCTCATTCGGTTTACATTATCCAAAATAAGATGTAAATCGCGTTTTAAAGTTGAGTCCTGAATCAATGCTCCGATGAGACCCTGACCTGAGGAAATCGTTTTTGTTATTTTGAGCAGTTCTGAAGTTAGGAGCGCAGCATTTTCGTTGGTCACGCTCAATGTATTCAGCATTTCATCCGTTCGAATGCGACTTAGGGATCTGATGGTGTCATTTTCGTTTAATTTAATACTTGACTTATTGGTAGGAATGATATTAATAATCATACTACCTACCAAACCATCAGAAGTAATTGCTGCAGTGGCGTCTTCTTTGATAAATGGCATGATATCCTTATCTATTGAAATCTTTACAACTATGGTTGTGTCACCCAGCATATTGATTTCATTCACGGTACCTACATTTATGCCTGAAAATCTGACATTATTGCCAATTTTTAATCCATTTGTATTATTAAAAAGTGCATATATGCTAGTAGAATTGCCGAACAGGTTTTGCTTTTGGCCAATAAAATATATTGCGGCAATAAATAAAGAAATTCCAACCATCACAAAAAGTCCCAATTTCAATTTTTCATTAGCTGATTTTTCCATGTTCTATGTTTTAAAAAATGCTTTAATTCTTGAATCATTAGATGCATCCAAATCTTTAAATTTTCCTTCTGCATAATTAATGCCATCCACAAGAAGTATCATACGATCTGAAATAAATCTTGCACAATCCACATCATGTGTTATGACTATAGAGGATGTTTTATAAGTCTGTTGGATTGATTTCATTAATAATAATATCTCTTTTGAAGTGATTGGGTCAAGTCCCGTTGTGGGTTCATCGTAAAGTATAATTTTAGGTCTTAGGATTAATGTTCTTGCCAATGCTATCCTACGTTTCATTCCGCCTGACAACTCTTCCGGCATTAAATCTATTGCATCAGCCAATCCTACACTCTCAAGGGCTTCCATCACCAACGGAGTGGTGTCCTTTATGATACCAAATTTTTTTGTATGTCTTCTAAGTGGGAACTCCAGATTTTCCCTGACTGTCATAGAATCATACAATGCACTTCCCTGAAATAAAAACCCCACTTCAGTTCTTAACTCATTTAATTCACTATCGGCTATTTTATCCAGATCTTTGCCCATGATGGTAATGATTCCGCTATCGTGGGTTTCCAGACCAATCAGACATTTCATCATCACTGATTTACCTGAACCCGATTTCCCCATTACTACCAATGTTTCTCCCTCAAACAAATCCATGTTAAATCCATTCAACACATCATTATTTCCAAATCTTTTTTTAAGATCTCTGATCTGAATGATTATTTGTTTTTTATCAGTATCTCTGGTCATGATTAATAAAAAATATCTGCAACGAGTACTGCCACAAAGTCAATAATAAAAAGTACCATAGATGTTTCAACTACAGCAGAATTAGCTGCAACGCCTACACCTGCCGTACCATGTTTACAGTTATAGCCTTTAAAACATCCCACCAATCCTATGGCAAATCCGAAAAAAAATGTTTTGATAGTAGCGGGCAAAAAATCAATAAATTCAAGTGAAACCATCACCTCATCAACATATAATCTAAGGGAGACATCTCCTTTCAGATTTTCGATCAAAAAAGATCCGAATAGCGCAATAAAATCTCCCATCAGTACCAATAGCGGTATCATAATTGTTGTGGCCATTATACGAGTGACTACAAGATATTTGAATGGATTTGTACCTGATACATCCATGGCATCTATTTGTTCTGTAACACGCATGGAACCCAATTCTGCTCCAATACCTGAGCCGATTTTTCCTGCACAAATAAGTGCAGTAATGATTGGCCCTATTTCCCTGATGATCGAAATGCCCACTAGTGATGGAAGCCATGCCTCTGCGCCTAGTTCAATCATCTTTGGTCTTGACTGCAAGGTGAAAACCAAACCAATGATAAAACCCGTTACGCCTACAAGCAATAGAGACCGGTTACCCATATTGTAACATTGGCGCAAAAACTCTTTAAATTCAAAAGGCCTTTTTACAGATTCCCGAAAAAACCTACCTGTAAAATATGCCAATTCTCCTGTCTCAATAAAAAAACTATTTAACCAGGAATTATTTGACTTATTATCACTCATTTTATCGTGTATATTTACACAAAACAGAATTTCAAAATAAAGATACCATATATTAAAATATGATACAAGTGATTTTAATCATCGCAAAAGTTAATTCATAACATTACAGATTGGTTAAAGTTTGTTTGCGTAGGTGGATTTACTACACTTTTCATTTCTTTATCGAAAGTATTCCTTCCAACAAAAAGGAGAGAAGATGCCCCAAAAGTTGTTTATAAACATTTGCATGCAAACCATCATAGACCATCTATTGAAATTAAACAAAATCAAAAATAAATAATTACAAAAATACCCTTTCACAAAAAGAAAGGCAAAAATTGATTCAATAAATAAATCCAATGTAAATTTTTGTATCTTGGTTGCATTAATGTTATTTTGCGTCACTTTTTATTTACTTTATTACCAAACCAAATAATTTATGCCCAGATTTATTTATTCTTTGCTATGGCTCTTAACAGCTTTTTCTTCTTTTGCACAGTTTAAAGCAGATGATTTTAAAGCCATGAAATTTCGGAATATCGGCCCAGCAGGGATGAGTGGTCGAATTACTGCCATTGACGTAGATTTGTCAAACCCTAACAGAATATATGCCGGTGCTGCCTCCGGTGGTGTATGGTTGTCTGAAAATGGAGGAGTATCCTGGTCACCTATCTTTGATGAGCAATCAACTCTAGCTATCGGATCTATAAAAATTAATCAAAAAAATCCTTCTGAAATATGGGTAGGCACCGGAGAAGGAAATCCTCGAAACTCGCTCAATACAGGTAATGGAATTTATAAATCACTGGATGGCGGTAAAACCTGGAACAGAATGGGGCTTGAAAATACAAAAACCATCCATCGTATCATCATACACAGAGACAATCCGGATATTGTTTTTGCTGCTGCACTGGGATCACCATGGGGACCCAATCAGGATCGAGGTGTATTCAAAACCACTGATGGAGGCAAATCTTGGAAAAAAGTGCTGTATGTCAATGATCTGACAGGTGCTGCTGACATGGTCACTGACCCAACTAACCCCAATAAATTATTGGTGGCCATGTGGGAGCATAAACGTGATCCATGGTTTTTCAATTCAGGAGGCAAGGGATCCGGGCTGTATATTTCGTATGACGCTGGTGAAAGTTTTAAAAAACTATCAGATGAAGATGGTCTTCCAAAAGGGGATTTGGGACGAATAGGAATAGCTATTGCCCCAAGTAAGTCTAATATCATTTATGCCTTGGTGGAAGCCAAAGAAAATGGATTATATAAGTCAATAGACGGAGGCAAAAAATGGTCGCTTGTTTCTACAAAAAATATTGGTGACCGACCTTTCTATTATGCAGAATTATACGTAGATCCGAAAAATGAAAATAGAATATTCAATGTATTTACCTACATCACCATGAGTGAGGATGGTGGAAAAACGTTCAAAAATATCGCTGACTACGGCAATGACGTGCATCCTGATCACCATGCTTTTTGGATACATCCTGAAGATCCATCTTATATAATTGATGGCAATGATGGAG
>Ga0105047_10000834_pt1 | contig 53954 bp, 44 predicted proteins | sample MAT04_FD_78384 | JGI IMG/M metagenome (GOLD analysis project Ga0105047, IMG submission 78384) | Freshwater microbial communities from Lake Fryxell liftoff mats and glacier meltwater in Antarctica - MAT-04 (megahit assembly) | ecosystem: Environmental > Aquatic > Freshwater > Ice > Liftoff... | reverse complement strand
TGGAAGCAGAAGTCACCTACCTCCCGTTGCCCCGAACAGTGCTGTAACGGCCAGTCTGGTTGTACGGACGCGTGTAATTGCCGAGTGGCGTGTTGACGGTGAAGTCGCCGCGCACACGATAGTTGAGAGTGCCAGCCTTGAGCAGCGATTGTCCTGCCGCGCCCAATCCGGCGTACGTGAATCGCACAGGTAAACGTACTTCGGATGAATCACGTGACTGCACGATGAACCGATCACCAAGTTCGCCATCACCCAACGGGATGGAATCGATATCAACTTTGTACGTCATCTTGATGGCATCCAGCTTGAACTTGTTGGGATTGTAGACCGACAATCTCACGTCGACGCTGCCACCCTGAAGTCCGAGGCCCGTAATCTGCACATCTCTGAGCCGCACGATGGGTTCCGAAAACGAACCCAATCCAATCGCGGCGCAACCAGCGGCGGCCGCAACCATCACTGTGATGGCCGACCATTTCAAACGACGAAGTGATCGCGCGCGCCTGGATGGTGACGAATGGCCAGCGTCTCGTAAATCCCTGTTCATGTCACTCACTCTCCGGAATCGGTAGACGTTGTTTCGGGTATAGCTTGGTTGACCTTGCGCGAATGCTCAGCGCGTTTCGGGTCGTCGCGTTTCAAGATTGCGTTTCTTGCAGCATCAATGCTCGCCTCATCGCGTTTTGCGTCGGAGAGACCCGCGCCGTCACGTCTCGATGCCCACCAGGCGAGCCGCTTCGCAATGTCGCGCTCGAAACCAAATAGGCCCGGCTCGTAAAAGATGGCGCCCTCGACACTGTCCGGAAGATACGTTTGCGGAATAAAAGCGTCGGGAACGGCGTGAGCGTATTGGTACCCTGCCCCATAGCCGAGTTCCTTCATGAGGCCCGTGGGCGCATTGCGCAGGTGAATCGGGACTTTCGCGGCCGGTGAATTGCGCGCCGCCTCCAGCGCGGCACCCCACGCCTCGTACACCTTGTTCGACTTGGGAGCTGTCGCGAGATACACTGCGGCCTGTGCAATCGCCAACTCCCCTTCGGGCGACCCCAATCGCTCGTACGTCTCGGCGGCCGCCAACGTGAACACCAGCGCCTGCGGGTCGGCCAGCCCAATGTCTTCCGACGCCATGCGCACCATGCGACGTGCGAGATAGCGCGGCTCTTCGCCGCCTTCAATCATGCGCGCCAGCCAATACAGCGCCGCTTGCGGATCGCTACCGCGCACCGACTTGTGAAAGGCCGAGATGAGATTGTAGTGCTCTTCGCCACTTTTGTCGTACTGCGGCACGCGTCGCTGCACCGCCGCTTCAACGATTGCACGATTGATCTCACCACCGTCGTCGGTGAGATTCGCTGCGGCTTCGAGCGAGCCGAGCAAACGTCGCGCGTCGCCATCCGCGAGTTCGGCGATAAGAGTTCGTGCATCAGCGGCAATCGTGATACTGCGCGTACCAAGTCCGCGCGTGGAATCGCTGAGCGCGCGATCGACCAACCCCATCAAATCGTTCGCACCAATTGCCTCAAGCACCAACACGCGCGTGCGGGACAGCAGCGCACCGGTCAACGCGAATGACGGATTCTCCGTCGTGGCGCCAACCAATACCACCGTGCCCGCTTCGACATGCGGAAGAAACGCATCCTGCTGCCCGCGATTGAAACGATGAATCTCGTCGACGAACAGAATGGTGCCGCGGCCAGTGTCGCGCCGGTCTTCCGCCTCGGCGACAACTTCGCGCACGCGAGCAACTCCATCACTCACAGCGGAGAATGCAACGAACGCTGCGTTCGCCGACTGCGCGAACAAACGTGCGAGCGTCGTTTTGCCAACGCCTGGTGGCCCCCACAAAATCATCGAATCGACGACGCCGCGCGCGAGTTGTTGACGCAGCGGCATTCCCGGCGCCAGCAGATGCTGCTGACCGATGTATTCGTCCAACGATTGCGGACGCATTCGTGCAGCCAGCGGCTCCGCGACCTTTGACGCGAATAGCGACGGTGAACGATTTCCCGCACCGCGCGAATTGCCTGCCGGCTTCACCGGTTTACTCACCGGGCTCCACATCAAAATCACCCGGTGCCAATCCAAGACGTTTGACGGCGACAGACAAACTATCCAACAACTCTGGTGCGACACTTAGCGTAGCACGTGACGCGCACCACACAGCGGGGGGTGGAAACGAGCGTTCTTCCAAACCCATCGCGACCAACACGTCGCGCCACTTGGGCGAGCGCGAATACAGAATCAGTTCCAGCTCCGGCGTGAGTGTCAATTGATCGTCGTTGGTGTAAATCGCGAACTCAACGCCACCGTACCCCGCGAGTAGCAGCTTTATTCGCGCAATGACGTCTCGCGTTTCCGAACGCGAACAGCCGTTGTCCCACCATGATTTCCGTTCGCGCAATGAGCTGATACTGACGCTCAACGTCTCCGGAAACTGCCACGCGAGCGTCTGCAGCAAATCGACCGCCCGTTCGCTGTTCGCGCCAATCACAGACGTGTACAGGCCCTCCGATTCACTGTGCGTGAACCAGTCGGCGCCGCTCCGAAAACGCACCGCGAAGTCACTTGGTATGGTCTGGGCCCCTGAAGACACGCGATCAACTCCCTCTCACGACTACAGCTTCGTACCCGGCGCAGCCGGCCCGCGGTCCGACCACGCGTCATACAAACGTCTCGCTTCCAGCAATAGAAAATCGCGCGAGTTTGCGAGCGGATTCTCCACGACGATGCCCAGAATCGCCAGCAGGACCCTTCCGAAGAATGGTCCCGCCGGAATACCGGCCGCCTGCAGATCGTCGCCATCAATGGCGAGGTCTGCAATTTCGATCGCGTCGTTCCACGCGATATGCAGTAATCGTCGATATACGTCGTGCACGGCGCGCGCGGTCGGTGTGCGTGTGCCTGTTCCAAGAGCGCGCTCGCTCGCCCAACGCGCCCATGCCAATCGCATGAAGTCGCGCACGCGCAGCCGCTCGATGTCGGCCGCCCAGCGCCGCAGCACCGCGTCAGTGGGCAAGAAGTCAGCACTCAACGCCCGCGCCATCTCCGCCTCCAGCTTGTGCCACCGTTCGATCAACGCACCAACGTACGCAGTTTCGGCCTTCGACGCGCGCAACTTTTTGAGCGACGACACCGCCTCGCTGGCGGGACGCCCCGAAAACAGCGTAGCCAATCGCAACTGTCGACGCACCATGTACCTGGGCGCCGACATCACTGTTGACGGACGCGGATGCACATCAATCGCCCCCAACACAGAGTCGTTTACGTTGGCCAGTGCCGGAATCAACGACGCAAACGCACCGCATTGTTGCCACAGGACAAATGCTTCGGACGGTTTGCGTGCCTGCTCCAGCGTTTTGTCCAATTCCTGTTTGATGCGTTCGGCAGAGAGCCGTCCGAGATGCGGGCCACTCGCCACCATCGCTTCCCACGTCACGGGTTCGATACGAAATCCGAAGCGCGCCGCGAAACGAATCCCGCGCAACACACGCAGGCGATCTTCGACGAATCGATCGATTGGCGTGCCAACCGCGCGCACCACTCCTGCTTTGAGATCGACCTGCCCATCAAACGGGTCGAACAATTTTTCGTCGATGGGATCGTACGCAATCGCGTTGATCGTGAAATCGCGACGCTTGAGATCCTCCACAAACGATGCACCAAATTCGACCGTCGCGTGACGCCCATCATGGCGCACGTCGCGACGGAAGGTGGTCACCTCATGCACGACTCCGTGCTGGTCCTTGACGCCCACCGTGCCAAATTCGATGCCAAGCGGAATGACCTTCCGAAACATCTTCTGCACGACGGCGGGGGCGGCCGCCGTCGCAATGTCCCAATCCTGATTGGGAATGCCCAATATCGCATCGCGCACCGCGCCGCCAACGCACCAGGTTTCAAACCCGGCATTGCGCAGCTTGCGCACGATGTCGATGACGGTTTCCGGCGGGCGCAATGCGCTGTCGCCTGGCATTCCAGATTCTATCCGCAGAGGACGCTCCCGCCATTCACATTCAGCACTTCGCCGGTGACATGTCGCGCCAGCGGGCTCGCCAGAAACAGAATGGGCCCCGCAATGTCGTCGGGCGAGGCGATGCGCAGCAGCGGAATGGCCGCTTCGATACGAGTGCGACCGCCAGTACTCATGGGTAACGACACGGCTTCGGTATCGACCCAACCCGGCGCCACGCAATTCACCGTGATGTCGCGCGCCGCGAGTTCGACGCACATGGACTTCACAAACGAAATCATCGCTCCTTTGCTGGCGGCGTAATCGGCGTGACCAGCTTCACCGCGTTGTCCGGCCGTGCTGGCGACAAAAATGAGGCGACCACCGTTTGGAAGCACGCGAGCCGCGGCCCGCGCACCATAAAACATCCCGTCGAGATTGGTTGCCATCGTTGAACGCCAGCGCTCATCATCCAGATTGGAAACAGGTTCCGGATTGGGCGGCCAATAGCCCGAGTTTCCAACAAACACATCGACGCACGAGAACGCGCGCACCCCCTCGGCCACAAACTCGTCATTCGCCGCGCGCGTCGAAAGGTCACCCTGGAATGCAAAACTCTGCACACCAAGCGCCGTCAACTCCGCGACCAATGCGTCCGCCTCGGCCTTCCGGTTGCGGTACGCAAATCCAACGTTCGCGCTCGCATGCGCAAACAAGCGAACGGTCGCCGCACCAATGCCGCGCGAGCCACCAGTCACCAGCACCGACTTGCCCTTGAGATTGATCATCGGTTAACGACTCATCAGCAGCGATTGCTCGACGGAGTCGCAAATGAGATGCTGAATGCACAGGTGAATTTCCTGCGCGCGATCGGTCCGATCCGTCGGCACCACGATGCAGTGATCGACAATCCCTTTCAACGCACCGCCATCCTTCGCCGAGAGTGCCAGGGTCGCCACACTGTGTTCGCGGGCCGATTCCGCTGCGCGCAAAACGTTGGGTGAGTTGCCGCTGGTGCTGTGAATGATCAGCAAGTCCCCCGGGCGACACAGCGCTTCGACCTGACGCGAAAAGATGTGTTCGAAACCGAAATCATTTCCAGCCGCAGTGATCAGCGACGTATCGGTCGTAAGTGCGATGGCCGGATACGCTTTCCGATTTCGCATGTACCGCACGACGTATTCCGTGGCCATGTGCTGCGCATCGGCGGCCGAACCGCCGTTGCCGCAAAAGAACAACGTGCCACCGCGTTTGATCGTCGCCGTGATCATCGCCGCAGCGAATTCAATATCGACACCATGCTGCTCCGCAGTATTGCGCGCAACATCGGCGAGTTCAAGCAACGCCTGCGTCAGTGATACTGGAGCGGTCATGTCACGGGAATACGGGTGAACACGTCAACGGAACCTCGCGAACGATCGTGGGCCTACGATCGGAACAACTTGCGAAACTTCTGCGTGAATCCATGCAATGTCTTGAGCGGCGGGACGGGTATGGGATCTTCATCATCCAGCACACGCTCGGCGTTGATATGCGTGAGCAGGTCAATTTGTTCTTGCGACGCACCGTTGGTCCTGAGCCAGTCCACGGCGGCGCTCAACGTGCGATGATCGCCGTGGTTGTCCGACGCCAGAATATCAATCAACCCGAACGCCAACAACTCACGCGCCATCTCGGCCGGCACACCGCGTCCCAGCAGCACCGAAACGTCGGTTTGAATGACCACACCAAGCGTGCGCCATTCTTTCACCTGTGCCGAGGTGCATCCGAAATACCGTTCGGGATGGGCGAGAATTGGCGTGCGACCGCTTCGCGCGATGCGGCGCAGTTCCGACGAGGCCTGCCGCGGAACGCCAGCACGCGCGAACTCCACCAGCAGGGCGCGCGATTTTCCGAGCGTAAGATCGAACGACGTGAGATCAACACCCGGTTCGTCCAGCATGATTTCCCATCCCAGCTGCAACTCGGGTTTTGCAGGCGCGGCCTTCTGCAACTCGGCCAGTATCTCGCGATACCGTGCGCGTGGTGCCGAATGTGCCTGCGATGCATTGAGGTGTGGAGTGAGCACCAACACGTCCACTCCCAGGTTGCCAAACAGCTCAAGCACCGGGACCGACACTTCGATACTGGGAGAGCCGTCGTCGACGCCGGGCAGCAGGTGGGAATGGATGTCGATCATCGGTCGTAATTTACCGACCGCTTACGTCCGGCGTAATTCTTGCTGCATATTACCCGCATCTCACCAGTTTTCTGGCGTACTCTGCATTCACAAGAGGCTACCATGCTTCGTCGTTTCGCCGCCGCCGCCGCACTTGCACTGTCCGCCAGCGTTGCGTCAGCGCAACCCATCGCGAGCCTCCCGGTCGGATTCACGTTCGTCGATTGGCTCACGATCAACAATGCCACCGTCGGCGGAGGGGCTATTGACGACTTGAACGTGGTCTACTTTCTGAAAGAGAAGCAGATCGGCAACCTTCAATCCTGGCTCATTTTCTTTGATCCCAGCACCAGTCAAAGTGTGATGGGCTCAGTCACGTTCCAGCAGTCCATTGCGGCACTGTTCACGTCGAGCACCGATGTGAACGTGACGTCGGCCGCTTATCGACTCACACCGACCGTGACGTACGACGCAGTGAGCGCAACTGGTCTGGAACCCGGCGACCTTGCGTCGTTCGCCGGAAACAGCCTGAGTTTTGACTGGACCGCGTCCGACCCCGGTGATCATGTGCGCGTGCTCACGAATGTTGTGCCGGAGCCATCAACCTACGCGATGATGATCGTTGGCCTCGGTGCGATTACGTACGCCGCACGCCGCCGCCAACGCCGCGCGTAAGAACCACTTGGTGCAGGCGATGCGTTGGAATTCGCACGATGCGTCGCCTCACCACGTGTAGCAAAATTGCTGCACGTCGACGCACGAATTGCAGGATCGACGCGACATCCCAACAGGCACTGGCGAACCAAGCCCTGGCGTAGCACGTTGATTGGATCGACAGACATGGAGCGACGAACCGGCCGGACGATGCCCTTACACGCCGCGTTCGGCCAACTCCGCTATACGCTTCATGGCGTTCGCCGCGCGCGCCTCGATGCGCTCTGGGTCATTGGCGGCGGCCTCAAACGCGTAGGTCACCAGCGAGTCGACGGCCAGCAGCGTCAACGCCGTCGCCCGTTCGGTCGACCCCGACTGCATCAATTCGCCCAACATTCGCTCGCCCGTTGCCAGACACACCTCCGGCACATCACCAACCGGCCGACCCGCGTCGTTCCCCAGCAACCTCCGCAACTCCTCCGCCAGCGCCGGTGGTGGCGGTGGTTGCAGATTCGCAAACCATTCGCCAACGGTTGCTGGTGCGGATGCAGGCTTTGACAACAACGGCGCCGTACTCGTCATGCACACTCTCCAACCAGGAATTTGGGCAGCAACTTACGCGCCGATCTTTCCAACGATTTCGGGAGCGGCGGCCAGTGCCGCGTCCAACTGCGACGAATCGACACCGGCCTGCGCCATGTGTGGCTTACCGCCGCCACGACCACCAACGGTTGCGGCCACATCGCGTACGATAGCATCCGCGCGATACCCGCGCTCGCGCACATCGTCTGTTACGACCGCGAGCAGCGCACCTTTGCCATCGGCAAACGCAGCACCCATGATGGCGACGCCGCTGCCGAGCCCGTCGCGCACCGCATCACCCAACGACTGCAACGTCTTCACATCGGGCACGTCAACACGCGTTACCACGAGGTTGACGCTGCCAACTTCGGTCGCCTTTGCAATAATCTGCGAGGCAATTCCGCCGCCCGCTGCACTGCCGCGCATCGCATCATCCAACCGCTTTTCCAGCTGTGCCTTTTCCGCGAGCAACGCCTCAACTTTGTGTTGCAACTGCTCCAGTCCGGCGGTTGCGCCACCAAGATTTACTTTGAGTTTGCCCGCCACCGTCATTAGCGCGCGATCACGTTCGGCCATCAGCGAAAATGCGTGCGGTCCCGCAACCGCCTCCACCCGACGGACACCCGCGGCAACGCCGCTTTCGTGCACGATGCGCATAAGGCCAATCTCGGAGGTATTACGAACGTGCGTGCCGCCGCACAATTCCGTCGACAGCGCTTCGATATTCACCACGCGCACGACGTCGCCGTACTTCTCACCAAACAACGCCATCGCACCCGACCCTACGGCATCGGCATACGATTGTTCGCGCGTCACCACCGACACGGATTGCCATACGCCTGCGTTTACGCGACGCTCAATCTCCGCGAGCTGCGCGTGTGTTACCGGGCCATGATGCGTAAAGTCAAAACGCAAACGATCGGGCGTGACCAGTGATCCGGCCTGATGCACATGTTCTCCCAACACTTCGCGCAACGCCGCGTGCAACAGGTGCGTCGCGGTGTGATGCCGTTCTGTGTCGCGACGTGGATCGTGCGGAACCTTGGCAATTGCGCGACTGAAGGTGATCTCGCCAGTCGGGGTACCGATGGCAGCAATCCGTCCGTCAACTTTGCGCACTTCAGTTACGTCCACGCGCCAACTGTCGCCCGTGATGGTGCCGTGATCCGACACCTGCCCGCCCGACTCCGCGTAGAACGGACTTTCGCGCAACATCACCGCCACGCGACCGTCAGGCAACGTGCGAACGGCCGTGACCACGGTATCAACATCGAGATAGTCGTAACCAACAAACGTGCCGTTCTTGTCGTCGGGAGTGAGTTCATGCGCACGGCGCCACAGCGCGGGATCAGCGAAATCGTCGGCCAGCACTGTATGCTGACGTGATTTGCGTTCATCACGCGATTGTGTGCGTTGGGCATTCAGCGCGTGTTCGAACCCTGCGATGTCCACGAGATAACCACGCTCGCGCGCCATCAACTCGGTGAGATCGATCGGGAAACCAAACGTATCGTACAATCGGAATGCATCTTCGCCCGCAATCGATCCACGCACCGCCGTCGAACCCTGCGTCGACGCCGCCGGTGCCAACTCTTCGAATCGCGACATGCCCGCATCGATCGTTGCGAGAAAGCGTTCTTCTTCGGCACGCGTCGTATCAACAATATGTTTGCGGCGCGTCTGCAGTTCCGGATACACGTCTCGCATGGTGTTGATCACCTCGGCCACCACTTTCTCAAGCGTTGGCTCGCGACGTCCCAGCAACCACGCGTGGCGCACCGCGCGACGCAGGATGCGACGCAACACATAGCCGCGTCCTTCGTTGGATGGGAAGACGCCATCGGCCAGCAGAAACGCAACCGCACGCGCGTGATCCGCAATTACGCGGAACGACGCGGGATCAATGGACTTGCCACTCTTGTCGTGCGCCGTTCCCAGACCGACGCCCGGTCGATACGGATACTTGATGCCCACAACCTCTTCAACCTTCGCAATCAACGGCGCGAAGCCATCGGTGTGATAGTTATTCGTCACGCCCTGCATCACCGCCGCAATGCGCTCAAGGCCAGCGCCCGTATCAACCGACGGTTTCGGCAACGGTTTCAGCGTACCGTCCGCCTGGCGATCGAACTGCATGAACACGAGATTCCAAATCTCGAGAAAACGTCCCGCCTCGGCACCTTCAACAAACGCATCAAGCGAGAAGTCTTCGAGATCAGTGCGCGTCCATTCGCCTTTCGCATCGACCGGGAATGCCCAGTCTTTGGCCATGTGGGCGAGATCGACGTAGATCTCGGTGCATGGCCCACAGGGGCCGGTATCCGCCATCTGCCAGAAGTTGTCCTTTGCGCCGAGGCCATACACGCGACTCTCGGGCACTCCGGCAATCTCTTTCCACAAATCGCGTGCTTCGTCATCCGTTTCGTACACGGTGACGCGCAGGTGCTCACGCGGAATTTTCAGATCCTCGGTAATGAACTCCCACGCGAACTTGATCGCATCGCGCTTGAAGTAATCGCCAAAGGAGAAATTGCCGAGCATTTCGAAGAATGTGTGGTGGCGCGCGGTGTGGCCGACCTGTTCGAGGTCGTTGTGTTTGCCGCCGGCGCGCACGCACTTCTGCGACGTGGTAGCGCGCCGCTTGCCATCCGGCGCTTCCTCCATGCCCAGAAATACTTTCTTGAATTGCACCATCCCCGCGTTCACGAACAGCAGGGTGGGATCGTCCGCAGGCACGAGCGTGGAACTCGGGCGGACGGCGTGGCCATGCTTCTCGAAGTAGGCCAGGAAACGGGAGCGGATTTCAGACGCTTGCATAGGTCGCGAAATATAGACGCGCTACCGCGTTACGACCTACCAGCGCTCACCACACTTCAAAGAAGCTACCACACCGCCACAGCGGTGGTGCGGCGCTGGAGCTACGCCAGTGACATGAAGCGCAGCCGGTGGTCGGGGGCCTCAATACTCGGTGACCGTCCAACGGTCAGCGACCGCCAAAATGTTCGGCCAGTGCCAATCGGATTGAGCTCGATCCGTAGCCGCGGCGCATCAGGAAGGCCATGAGCCTCCGCTTGGCGACCGGTGGCTCGAGTTGCTGCAGTGATCGCATGCGCTTATCGGCCACCAGCGCGCACTGCGCATCCTCGTCAATCGAATCTTCGCTCACGGCCCGGGCCACCGCCTCGGCAGCATCCCCTCGCGCGATGCCCTTCTGTTGCAAGATCATCGCGACGCGTCGTGGTGCGTCACCGCGCCGCAGTCGTGACGACGCCTCCGCGCGCGCGATGTGTTCGTCGGAAAGAATGCCGGATTCGACCAGACGATCGAGCGCAATGGCGATGACGGGTACGGACGGCGGCTCGATTCCAGGTTTCGTGCGCTGGAGGCGCTGCTCGAGTTCGCGCCGTGTTCGTCGAGCACGTCCGATCGACGCGAGCGCGCGGTCCATCACGCGCAGAATTCCCGCTTCCGCTTCGAGCTGGGCAATGAGTTCGGACGTAAGCACGATGCCTTTGCGCGTGGCGCCCAGATCGGCCAGCAGCGATACGGACAGCGTAAACGTGCGTTCGTCGGAGAGCGTGAGTAGATACCGCCCCGGCCGGCGTGGGTGTTCGACGATCTCGGAAATGGTGATAGTGGCGGGTTCAGTCATACGGGGTCATCGGTTGCAAAAACGAAGATGCCGAGGGGCGACTTATGATGTGAGGTGGCGATCCGGGCGCCACTGCACACCACAAGCGACCCTCGGCATCACTCGATGCGAGAGGCGTTACAACTATTCTTCTGTGTCTTCCGCGGCTTCGGGTGGCAACGGCTGGCCGGCCTTGATGCCCAACACGATCTTGACCTTTTCCTCAACTTCGGCCATGAGCGCGGGATTGTCCTTCAGGAACATCTTCGCGTTTTCACGACCCTGTCCAATGCGCTGCGCACCGTAGCTGTACCAGGCGCCTGCTTTGTCGATGATGCCCGCTTCAACGCCGATATCGACCAGCAGTGACGTGTGGCTGATGCCTTCGGCGTACATGATGTCGAACTCCGCCTGTTTGAACGGCGGGGCGACCTTGTTCTTGACAACCTTTACGCGGACATGTGAACCAATCACCTCTTCCTTGTCCTTGACTGGTCCGATGCGGCGAATGTCCAGGCGTACCGACGCGTAAAACTTGAGCGCCTTGCCACCCGTCGTGGTTTCGGGGCTGCCAAACATGACGCCGATCTTTTCGCGCAGCTGGTTGATGAACACAACCGACGTCTTGGAGCGAGCAATGGCGCCCGTGAGTTTGCGCAGCGCCTGACTCATGAGGCGCGCCTGCAAGCCCATTTGCTGATCGCCCATGTCGCCTTCGATTTCGGCTTTCGGCACGAGAGCCGCCACAGAATCGATGACCACAATGTCGACCGCGCCCGAACGCACGAGAATTTCGCAGATCTCAAGCGCCTGCTCGCCGGTGTCCGGCTGCGAGATCAGCAAATTCTCAATGTCGACGCCCAGCTTCTTGGCGTATTCCGTGTCGAGCGCGTGTTCGGCATCGATAAAGGCCGCAACACCACCCGCTTTCTGCGCGTTCGCAACAACGTGCAGGCAGAGCGTTGTTTTGCCACTTGATTCCGGTCCGTAAATTTCGGTCACGCGACCGCGCGGAATTCCCCCAATACCAATTGCTGCGTCAAGATTGATCGCGCCAGTTGGAATAAATTCAATGCGCACCTTGGAATCCGTTCCCATGCGCATGATGCTGCCCTTGCCGCAGCTCTTTTCAATTTGTGCGACAGCGAGCGCCAGGGCCTTGCGCTTGTCGTCTGCTACTTGTGTGGAAGCCATGTTTCCGCCGTCGTTGGAGTAAAGCGTCATGCCCTGACCCACGAAAATTACCGGAAGGGTAGCCGTGGCCAAGACCCGAATAAAATACGAAGATCACGTTCTGTGGACAACTCCCCCCAGTGGACGAGTTTTCCACGTTATCAGCCCGATTTTGAGCTCAACGGGAAAGCGTTGGGCACATATCGCACCCTGACCTGCTCCCCTTCGACCAAAATCCCGACCACATCGAACCGGTAAGCGAGCTCTTCCGTTCCGTTTCGGTCTACCCAGACCTTGGCGGCCCGGCTCAGCTCCCGCTGTTTTCGCCAGTGAACCGCCTCCACGGGACTGCCAAACGCCTGCCCGCGACGCGCCTTCACTTCAACAAATGCAATTTCGCTGTCGCGGCGCATCACGAGATCGATGTCGCGACGCCCTGCGCGAAATCGATGTTCGACAACCGACCAACCTTGTCGAACCAGCCATCGTGCGGCGATGCGTTCGCCCAGCAATCCGAAGTCCTGCCGTTGTTTTGTCATGGAAGCATTGTACGCCGAATGATTTTCAGTGCGTCATCGATTCGTTTCGGCAAGGAGCGAATTCCTGCGACTGGTATTCGCGGATTGGGGTCAGAGTCGCTTACCCGCGGATTGGGGTCGGATTGGGGTCAGAGTCGCTTACCAAAACAGTGCGGCAAAATAACGACTCTGACGCCAGTACCAAAACCGCGCTCGGAATTCGTAGATGCAGCGGCAATTTCACTTGCGCGCCCAGTAACCGGCCACATTTTGACGCTCACGGTTGATACCGCTTTCACAGTGGCCACCATCGCGCGATCCCCGCGGAACGTTCGGATCTCGCCTTCACGCGGTGCACCCGGCGCGGGTTGTCGATCATCACACGAGGCTCGCGGGTCGTTTTCGGAAGATTTCTGATCTCCTCCACACCACCGACCAACATGGCGCTTTCGCGCACCGGCACCGTCATCGCAGCAGTTGTTCTAATCGCAACCGGATTCATTGGAGCGCGTGGTGCCGGGGCCGTCCCCGCATTAGGCCCACTGCTCGATCCCGCCAACGGACTCTGGAATTCGGTGCAATCGGCCGAGCTGCCAATTGACGCAACTATCGCGATTCCCGGATTGTCTGCCGACACCCGTGTTGTGTACGACGATCGCGACGTGCCGCACATATTTGCACCAACCACCAACGACGCGTATCGCGCCCTCGGATACGTGGTCGCGCGGGATCGGCTCTTTCAGATGGAAATGCAGGCACGCGCAGGCGCGGGCACTCTGACGGAACTCGCGGGCAAAGCAACGCTCGCTCTGGATCAACAGACGCGCGCGCTGGGCATGCAACGAGCCGCCGAACAACGAGCGAATAAATTCGATTCTACCTCGCAATACGGCATGCAGTTGGCGGCGTATACGGCTGGCGTCAACAGCTACATCGACCAACTGAAGCCGCGCGACTATCCGGTCGAGTACAAATTACTCAGCCGGAAACCCGAGCATTGGAGTGCCGAGCGGACGTTTAATCTCATGATGCGAATGGGATGGACGTTGGCGTCGTCGGATGACGAACTCACTCGGCTCCGCGTGAGCGCGGTCGTTGGGAAAGCGGCCGCCGACGCACTGTTTCGCACGCATTCGTCCATTGTTGATCCAATCCAACCAAACGCGTTTGCCGCGGCGCGTTTTGATTCCGTCACGTTTCCTGCACCGGGCGCGCCCGACACTGCAGCTCTCGCGATGCTGATCACCGTCGGCGATCGCGGGTTCGCAACACTCGCTGCGCTGACATCACCACGTGGTTCTGATGCGGTGGGCAGTAACAACTGGGCCGTCTCACCGAAACGCAGCGCGAGCGGATTTGCACTCCTTGCGGGTGATCCACACCTCGAACTCTCCCTGCCCTCCATTTGGTACGAAGTGCATCTCGTCATACCGGGAAAACTTGACGTCTACGGCGTGACGATTCCTGGCGCGCCCGGTATCGTGATTGGATTCAATCGCAAAGTGGCGTGGACGTTCACCAACGTTGGTGCAGACGTCATGGACTACTATCTCGAATCGGTCGACGACGCCGCTTCGCCCAGGCAATACAAACTCGATGGGGCGTGGAAGCCGATTGAGATTCGTCCGGAAGTGTATCGCGGTCCGAAGGGTGAAACCATCAAGACCGATACCATGCGCTTCACGCATCGGGGACCGTTGGTAAAAGTTGGATCTCGCTGGATTTCTGTTCGCTGGACCGTGCTGGAATCGAGCAAGGATTACGAGGCATTTGGGCAAGCCGCAACAAGTACATCGGCCAGCGGCATGCTTGATTCAGCGGCGGCAGTGTACGATGCGCCCGCGCAAAACATGTTAGCGGCCGACAACGGCGGCACGATTGCGATTCGCTCGACCGGCAAATATCCCATTCGCCCCGACTCCGGTCGCGGTGACATCATGCGCGACGGCAGCAAGTCGAGCAGCGATTGGACTGGACGCTGGAGCCTTGCCGAATATCCGCAAGGAGTGAATCCAACGCGCGGATTCCTTTCGTCAAACAATCAGGAGCCACTCGACCCCCGTGATCAACCCCGTTACCTGGGCAGCAATTGGGAGCGCCCGTGGCGTGGCATGCGCATCAACGAATTGCTGCACAAGGATTCCGCAGTGACGCCGGAAGCGATGCGTTTGTACCAGAGTGATCCCGGTAGCGCGCGCGCCGATTTCTTTGTGCCGGTATTTCTCGCAGCGTCCGGGCCAGCCGCTGCTGTCACTCGCAGTGAAAAACTCACACGGGCGTCGGCGCTACTTGCTGAATGGGATCGCCGCTACACCAAGGACAATGTGCGCGCCGTGTTGTTCGAGGCCGCGATGCAGCAGGTCGGCCGATTATTGTGGGATGAGTTGCGTGGAGACAGCACATCGCAATTGCCGCTGCCTACCGACATGATCATGGCGTCGTTGGTTTCACAACCAAACAACGTGTGGTGGGATGATCATCGCACAACGTCGGTTGAAACCCGCGACGCATTGTTCGCGAGTGCGCTGGAAACGGCGTTGGATGTGGTGATCAAACAGTACGGTCAACCCGCTGGCGACAACTGGCGTTGGGATCGTGTGCGATTCGCGAACATCTATCATTTGTTGCGACTTACACCGTTCTCGCGACTCAAGGTGCCGGTGCAAGGCGGCAGTGGCACACTGTGGCCGTCAACTGGTAATGGTCAACACGGTCCGAGTTGGCGCATGGTGGTGGAGCTTGGTCCGACCGTTCGCGGATGGGCGACGTATCCCGGAGGGCAATCGGGCAATCCACTCAGCGTGCGCTACGACAATCGCGTGGATCAGTGGTCGCGCGGCGAACTCGATTCCTTGCGGGTTCCGGCCACAGAAGAACAACTCTCGACGACGCAGCGGCACGCGCGTCTTGTGCTCACTCCGCGTCGCTGAAAAAACTCATGTCATTCATTCGCGTGATCGTACTCACAATCGTGTTTGCCGTTGCGACGTATTTCGTGGGCTGGCTGTGTGTGCCGGCCATTGGCGCTGTGTACGCGGTTGCGGTGCGCAAGCCGAGTGCATCCGGCGAGGCCGCGTTGGCGGTGTTGCTTGGTTGGGGCGCGCTGTTGGCGCGCGTGGCGATGGTGCCTGCGTTTACAACGTTACTCGCGCGACTGGGCGGCATTTTTCCGGTTCCTGGCGCGGGTGTTGTCGTGCTGTCGCTGGTGTTCGCAATGGCGCTCGCGTGGAGTTCGGCGCGATTGGTAAGCGCGGTGGTGGTGCGCACCTAGGCGCTGTGCAGCGTGGCGAGCAGCAAATTGGGGTCAACAGCCAAATTGGGGTCAAGCCAAATTGGGGTCACAAATTGGGGTCAGAGTCGCTTACCACAAATTGGGGTCAGAGTCGCTTACCAAAACCATGCGGTCACAATGACGACTCTGACCCCAGGACCAAAACAATGCGGTCACAATGACGACTCTGCCCCCAGCACCAAAACAATGCGGTCAAAATGACGACTCTGACCCCAGCACCAAAACAATTCGGTCACAATGACGACTCTGACCCCAGGACCAGGCTGAGCTCGGCCAAAGCGGCCGCGGCCACAGCTCGACGCCGCCCACGTATCAAAACCGCGCGTCCCGCGCCCTGATGATCACCGCCGGATCATCCGAAATAATCCCGCACACACCCGCGTCCCATAAACGCTCGGCCTCCGCCGCCGTATTGATGGTCCACACATGCACGGGGATACGCTGGGCGCGCAGTGAACGCGTGAGCGAACGAAACGGCACGGGCAATCCATTCCAGGTGGGGGGAATGTTGACGGTTTGAAATTGCTGCGGTGGCGCGGCGCGGCGCAAAAAGGCATTCGGCAACAACCCGATTGAGTCTCTGCTGGTCGAGCCCAGCGGAAAGCCCGCCCCGCGCAATGGATGGATCGCGCGCCAATCGAAACCGGCAACCACCACACGATTGGCAATGTTGTGCCGCTTGATCGCCGCTCGAATAAGCTCCGTCGCAGTCGCGGTCTTGAGTTCAATGATCATCGGAATGTCGGGCACCGTTTCTACCACTTCGTCAAAGGTCGGCACCGCAATGCCGCGACCGCGATACGGAAACGTGCGCCCGCCGTCGGTGGTGAAGTTTGCACCGGCGTCGATTTCGCGGAGTTCGGTCACCGGGCGCGCGCTTACAGGACCCGTGCCGTTTGTCGTTCGATCGAGCGTGGGATCATGCATCACAACCAGCACGCCCTCTCGGCTCACACGCAGATCGAACTCCACCGCGTCCACCCCAAGCGCGAGTGCCTGCCGCAGTGACTCCAGCGTGTTCTCCGGCGCGTGCGCGCGATTGCCGCGGTGACCAATCACGGGATGGGCGGAGGGGTCGAGGAGGATGTTCATGACGATTGTTTGTCACTCAGTGAGGCTGACGCGACGGCGCGGGTACTGCAGCGTATGCGGCGTGCGCAGACGACAGTTGGTTCTTTGCGCGGGCGCGATCATGCGTGCTGCTCGCGGAAACTACTCAAGCCGCGGGAACGAAATCGGGGCGAGGCGCCAACAGCGCCTCGCCCCGATTCGTCATCAACTATCGCTCAATGCGAGCGACGGCCTACATCAGGCGTTAGAACGTGTACTGCAATCGCGTCATCAACAGGCGGCCAATTTGTGGCGTGCCAGCAAAGGTCGCGACCTTGTTGTTCAGAATGTTCGTGCCATTCACAGAAATCATGAAACGCTGTCTGCCGAGGTCGAACTTCCTGGAAACCTGTCCATCGAGCTGGAAAGCCGTCGGCACAGGTTGGTAGCAGAAGGCGCCGACAGCAACCGGGTTGCATTTGCCGTAGCCCAGGCCACCCGAAGCCACGGACGGTACGGCGCCTGGCTGCCCCTGGGCGATCGGAAACGCAACGTTCGTCGCGTACCCACCCGAGTTCACCGGGAATGCATCCGTGTAACGCACACGCAACTCACCACCAAAGCCATTGCCGTTCGTGCTGTAACGTCCGCCAACTGAACCGCGATTCTTGGGGGAGTTGGACATGAGCGGAGAACCGTTACCGCCGTCAACGCCGAGGAACACGTTCTTGTTGGAGTAGCTGTACGCCACATCGACCTGCAGACGATCGGTCACGAGATAGTCGAGCGCCATGTCGAGGCCCGTCACCCAGATTTCTTTGTTGACCGTCTTGTACACGAGGTAGATCTCGCCAGCGCTGGCGGTCGGGCTGTCAAACGTGACAACGCCAAGTGGTGCGCGAGCGAGACTGCCCGCAACACTTGTCCCTACTCCGGTGGCGATGCTGGTGAGGATCTGCTGAATCTGTGCGGCAGGCACACCGTTCCCGGCCAGCAACGGCGCCAATGTTTGCGCAAGTACTCCGCCCGTAACGCCACCAACGTACTGTGCAAGCGGAACACCTTCCGCAAACACGTTTGGTGTGCTTAATGCTGCCGACGTTCCAACATCGCCGCGGCTCTGACGCCAGCCCGAGATGTCGTACCGAAACTTGTTGCCGATGATGCCCTTGTAGCCGAGTTCAAACGTGTTGTTGAACGAGGCAGCAAGTGGTGCAATCGGCTGCAGCGCACTCGCACCAAGCGGGGTGAGTGCATCGTTGATCAACGAAACCCGTGTGGGCACCTGCGTATTTGTGGGGCGACCTGCGGCCAGTCCAGCGACAATTGCTCCTGCCAGCTGTGAGGCTTGCGCCGGTGTGATACCGGCAGCGGCCAGCGACGTCTGCAGCGTCGAAGCAATGCCAGCAGAGAGCGCGGTAGCGTTCGCCGCCACCAACGTCGGATACGCCGCCGCCGCACTGATGGCCGTATACGCACCGCCGTTCACCAATTTGGACTTCATGCAGTAATCAGCAATGGCCGAACCCGTGCAACCCTGCTTGAACGCGAACCCTTTCTTGGGCGGATTGCCCAGCGCCTTCAGATCAAATCCCGTTCCACCGATGTTCGGCGAGGCGATGAGATCAAGAAAGTACGAGAAGTTCGCTGGCGTTGAAAACGAACGATTGTACGTGAGGCGAATGTTCTGGTTCTCACTCGGCTTGAAAATGAACGCCGCCCGCGGTGAGAAAAATCCGCCTTCCACCACGTTGTTCGCATCACCCCGCGCCGCAAGCAGAATTTCCGTGCGCGATGTTGGCTTGGTGGTGGACTGAATGTACCCCCCGTATTCAGTGACGTTATCAATGTCTTCGTTCGAACCGTTGATCGTGTTCCCCGTGCGCGGGTTGGTCCAGATATAATCCGCGCCGTACGTGAACGACTGCTTGCCGTTGGCGAAATCCATACCGTGCTGCAACTGCGCGCCAAACACGCGAGACTTGTCAACGATGTTCGCACCCGAGCGCAGCAAGTAGGTGCCTTCGGTGGACGTCAGTGTATCGTTGCCGGCGTCGCTGTTGTTCAGAAACACCTGGCCAAACAAACGCTTGTAACGGGCACGCTGTTGCAGGTTGAGATAGGTCCAGTTTTTGGCCTGCACGCTGCCGTTCGCACCCGTCAGTTCAATGCCTTTGCCCAGCTTCGTCATACCCAAGGTCGAAATAAACTCGACGTCGTCGTTTGGACGAATATCCATGCGTGCTTCACCGCTCATGCGTTCGAGATTGAAATCACGAACGTTTGGTTGACCGGCGCGACCAGGCGGCACTCGCGTCGTCGGGAACTTTGTGGCCTCCGCCAGGTCGTTGTATTCCCAATCTTTGCCCCGCATGTATTCGCCCGAGAGCTTGTAGCCAACCTTCTGTCCGGCCACGCCGGCGTGACGAAGTCCCGCACGAATCACCGAACGTTCGCCACCATCAAGGCTGGCGGTCGTGCCCTGCGATGAGAACGGGGACTTCGTAATCACGTGCAACACGCCGTTGCCCGAGTTCGGGCCATACAGCGCCGAGGCGGGCCCAAGCAACACTTCAATGCGATCGATGTCTTCGTTCGTGCCCGTCATGAGAAACGGCACGTTCACCCGAAGCGACGGAACACCCGCAAACCGATAATCCTGCAGCATCAACATCGCGCCGGAGAACGCGTTGTTAAAACCGCGCGCCACGACGTTCGACTGGGCTATGCCGCCTTTGTTGATGTCGATGCCGGCCGTTCCGCGCAGATGATCCGTCACCGTAATGGCCGGCTTCTCTTCAATTTGCTCGCTGTTGATCACCGAGATCATCGCCGGCGCATCCAACGCTTTCTCCGGCTTGTTACGGCTGGCCGTCACGACGGTCTGATTGAGCTGAATGATCTGTCCAGTCATGACGACATCGAGCGTCATCGTCTGGCCGTCTGTGATTTTCGTGCCGGGGTACGTGCGCGGCAGATGTCCCAGGAGACGCACCGTGACCGTGTACACGCCCGCTGGCAGATTCACCGCGCGATACACGCCACCGGCGCCGGAAACCGCTCCGTAACTCGATCCCGTACCTATCTGCAGTTGCACCTGCGCGTTCTCGAGGGGCTTGCTGCTGGTCGCGTCGGTCACCTTCCCGGTGAGAATACCGGTTTGGGCCAACACCTGCGCGGCGGAAATTGAGAGCGCCGCCGCACTGAGCAGCGCAGCGGACAGAATGCGTCGAACGTTGAGCAAGGCCATCGTACACCTCAGGAAGGGAGGAGGAGTATCGTCAAACAAACCGCAGGCTCGGGGGCGGGATGCGAGTTGGCTGCTGGTGTGCGTAGCGCACTGTGCGTGACGCACGCTGCGGAATGTTTGCCGGATGTTGCCACCGCGTCAATACAAGTTGATGAGAAAAGGCGACCAAAAGGTCATGTCCAGCCGTTCGCGGGTCGAACCGAACCTACGCAGTGCTCAGTCGGTCCCGCAAATGCGATCAAGATCTTCAAGGCCTACCAATACCTCGCGGGGGCGGGACGCGCCTTCGGACGGCGACAGGATACCCGCCTCTTCAAGCTGGTCGATCATGCGCGCCGCGCGCCCATAGCCAACCTTGAGTCGACGTTGCAGCAACGAGGTCGATCCCTGTTTATGCTGAATCACGCACTCAGCGGCCTCGCGAAAACGCGCGTCCCGTTCGCCGGCGGCGTCATCCGCATCCTCGTCGCTGCCACCGGCATTGCGCAATTCAACGGCGCGCACTGCCTCGAGAATATCGGGCTCCGGCGTGAACGCTTCGCCGCCGGCGAGTACGGCCAACTTTCGCGCCTTGGCGTCGTCAAACCACTTCAGCAGGCGTTCCGTGTCCTCACTGGACAGGTAGGCCCCTTGCAGTCGCGACGGTTCGCTCTTGCCTGGCGGAATGAACAGCATGTCACCGTTGCCTAACAACGACTCGGCGCCCGACCCATCGATAATCGTGCGGCTGTCGATTTGCGTAGCCACACGAAACGCGATGCGTGACGGAAAGTTCGCCTTGATCAAACCGGTAATGACGTTCACGCTGGGCCGCTGCGTTGCGAGAATGAGATGAATACCAATGGCGCGCGCTTTCTGAGCCAGCATCGCGATTGGTGTTTCCACTTCGCCCTGCACTGTCATCATGAGATCGGCCATTTCGTCGATGATGACAACGATGTACGGCAACACTCCACCCGTGTAGACCAGATCTTCAAAGGCGACGTCGGGGCTCCGTGGTTTGCGTAAGGCTTCGCCCGCACCGCTCTCATGTTTCTGAACCTTCGTATTGAATTCCTGCAGATTGCGGCACGTGTTTGTCTCGAGCAATCGATACCGGTCCTGCATTTCCATCACGGCCCACTTGAGCACGTGCGCCGCATCGCGATTGTCCGTGATCACCTTGTGACGCAAATGCGGCAGCGAGTTGTACACGCTGAGTTCGACCATCTTGGGATCGACCATCAGGAAGCGCAGCGTCTTGGGCGTGTGCCGGTACACGAGACTCGTGATGATGGTGTTGACACACACCGACTTGCCCGATCCCGTCGTTCCCGCAATCAGCAAATGCGGCATCTTCGCGAGATCGGCCACAATCGCGCGGCCCTCGAGATCTTTTCCAAGCGCGATTGGCAATGCGGCACGCGCCTGCCGGAAATCGGCCGACTCGAGCACCTCGCGTAACACAACCATTTCCGGATTCGGATTGGGCACTTCGACACCAACCGCACCGCGCCCTGGAATCGGCGCGACAATTCGAATACTGGCGGCACGCATGGCGAGCGCAAGGTCGTCCGCCAGCATGGCGATCTGACGCACTTTCACACCGGGCGCTGGTTCGATTTCAAACTGCGTGACCGTCGGACCAGTAGTGCGCCCAACCAAAGTTCCCTCAACCTTGAATGTGCGGAGCGCAGCCATGAGTTTTTGCCCAGCTGCATCCAATTCGGCGATACCTGCATCAACGTTTCGTTTTGGCGGCTCTGCCAGCAAAGTTGTCGGCGGCAGTTCGTCGCTCATGCTGTCGTCGTCGGGGTCACGCATGGCATCGAAGCCGGCGTTAATCGCGTTTGCCTTGGCGTCGGCCTTCTCCTTCGGAACGGTGCCGCGCTTGCCGGATGTTTCGGATACGGGCGGTGCAAACCTCTCCACGTCATTGGCGCGCGTTACGTCTTTACCACGTTTGCCCTTCTGGCTCGCCACCGCGAACGCTTCCGCGGCAAATGCGGGTTCGATTGCGGGCATTTCGTCGGCCGAGGGCGCGAGCCGTTCCGCCATGGTCAAGGGTGAGGCGGTGCCGCGCATGATGTCGGTCTTCGCGCGGAGACGCATTGGCCCGAGCAACATGCGAATGGGATTCCAGCGGAGTGTTCCCACCGTCAGCGCACTCACGCCCAACACAAACAGAATCCACGCTCCGGCAGAACCAAGCGATTTCCGCATGTAGTACGACGTGAAGCCGCCCCAGAATCCGGTCAACGTATTGTCGACCGGCTCGCCGCCAATCGCGAGTCCGAGTGCAATCGGCACCAGTGCAACAACGCCTGCAAACAACAATCCCCACTCAGGCGCGTCCGACTCGCTGGACAGTGTGCCGAACATGCGCAGTGCCATGACCAGGCAACCAATCGCGATCAACACCGTGCCGGGAATTCCCACGCTCACCACCAACGAGCAACGCGCAATCGTTCCAACGGGTCCAAAAACTCCAGTGGCATCCCAGCAACGTCCAGGTACCGGAACGTGCTGAAACACCAGTGCGCCCAACAGAAACGCCGCCAGTAACGACAGTCCAACTGCGGTGAGCTCGCGCCGCAACACTGCGCCGCGCATCGTTAGTGGGACAGCTTCGTGGCGGCCGCGGCGATCTCGCTTGGCGCACCGGCGACTGACACACCCGCGTTGGCCGAGCCGGCGTTGGCCGAGCCGGCGTTGGCCGAGCCGGCGTTGGCCGAGCCGGCGTTGGCCGAGCCGGCGTTGGCCGAGCCGGCGTTGGTCGAGCCGGCGTTGGTCGAGCCGGCGTTGGTCGAGCCGGCTTTGGCCGAACCTGCGACGCCGTCGTCGTGCCTCCGCAGTTGCCGTTCGTGAAACGAGACCACCAGCGGTTGCGTGTCCAGCGAGAAGCACGTTTGGACATCATCCGCAAACCCCGCGGCCGCCAGCGACCGGGCGTGCGTCGCTTCACTGACAAGACGACTCATGTCCGCCACAAACCGACGTTCAATCAACGCCGCTGAACGCGCGCCATCACCCCACACTATCGCCGTGCGACCGCGCGCAATGCCTCGCGCCACGCGTCCGGCACACGTGATGTCTTCCAGCGTTGCTCGTTTTTCGTGACCGGCGCACACGATCAGCACATCACCGTCACTCTTGGTAGCGGCACGAACCGCTGCGACGGTTGCCGCACAGTTGATGAACGCGCCAAAGAAACACGCCCTCGCACCGATGGTCGCCAGCAAAGCGACGGTGCCGTTGGTCGTGCTATACAGAATGGTGCGCCCTTTGACCGCGGTTGGTGTGTATTCTGCCGGCGAGTTGCCCAGATCGAATCCCGCAATGCGAAGCATTTTCCGCTCACCGGCGAGTCGAATTTCCTGGCGTTCGTATTGCTTCGCAAACATCGTTGGTTCATCGACGCTATCAAACGGAATAACGGCCCGCGCGCCGTTGGCGAGCGCCGTCACCACGGTCGTGGCCGCGCGCAACACATCGATCACGACCACCACCTTTCCTGCAACCTCGGCGGGCGTTGGTAACGCGTCGCCGAGGAGGACATCAATGCGCACTACGCCGACTCCTTGCCCAGAGGATCTTTGAGCAGGTAAGCGCCTTCGGCTTCGAGGAACTTCGTATGCACGTCGCCGCGCTGGAAATGCGGATCCTGCATCACACGCGCGAGAAACGGAATCGTGGTCGAGATCCCCTCAATCACAAAACTCTCCAGCGCAATCTGCATGCGCTTGAGTGCTTCGGGGCGATCACGTCCTTGCACGACGAGTTTTGCAATCATCGAATCGTAGTACGGCGGCACAGTGTAGCCGGTGTACGCGTGCGTGTCGACGCGCACGCCCGGACCACCCGGCTGATGAAACACTTCGATTTTGCCGGGCGACGGCTGAAAATTGCGAGCCGGATCTTCGGCGTTCACGCGGCATTCAATCACATGACCGCGAAACGGTGGCAACTCAGTTACGGAGAGCGGATGTCCAGCGGCCACGCGAATCTGTTCCTTCACGAGATCAACACCGGTCAGCATTTCCGTGACGCAATGCTCAACCTGAATACGCGTATTCATCTCCATGAAATAGAACTTGCCGCTTTCGTCCAGCAGCATTTCGATGGTCCCCGCACCAACGTAGTTGATGGCCCTCGCGCCTTTCACCGCCGCTTCGCCCATTGCCTTCCGCAACTCGGGAGTCATCACCGGACAGGGTGATTCTTCAATCAGCTTCTGGTGACGGCGCTGTATCGAGCAATCACGTTCGCCGAGGTGAATCACGTTGCCGTGGGTGTCACCAAAAATCTGAAATTCAACGTGACGCGTACGCTCGAGATATTTCTCAACGTACACTTCGCCGCTGCCGAACGCCGAAAGTGCTTCGCTTCGTGCGAGTTGAAACGAGCGCGAGAAATCATCAACGTCACGCGCCACGCGCATGCCTTTGCCACCGCCACCCGCGGAAGCCTTGATGATGACGGGAAATCCCACTTCCTTCGCGTATTCGAGAGCGGATTCAACGTCTTCGACCGGTCCGGGTGTTCCCGGCACAATCGGTACGCCACAATCGGCCATGGCTTTGCGCGCTGCCGACTTGTCGCCCATCTGGCGAATCTGGTCGGGCGTCGGTCCGATAAAGGCGATACCGCTGGCGATACATGTCTCCGCGAATTCGGCGTTTTCCGCCAGGAAACCGTAACCCGGATGAATGGCATCGGCACCCGTGATTTCGGCGGCCGCTATAATGCGCGGAATTTTGAGATAGGAGTCGCGACCGGCAGGCGGGCCGACACATACATCGTCGTCGGCAAAGCGCACGTGCAGTGAGTTACGGTCGGCTTCGGAATAAACCGCGACGGTCTGTATCTCGAGTTCGCGGCACGCCCGGATGATGCGCAGAGCGATTTCGCCGCGATTGGCGATGAGGATTTTTTTGAACATGGCAGAATGGTGGCGAGTCGCCTCCCATGCCGCTAGCCGTCGGCCTTATTTCGGCCCCTGCTTGAAGTCATCCCAGCTGGCGTCGCTGGCCCCGTCTACACCCTGCACCCGCAGCGCAAACTCCGCCGGATTGGACGCGTAGAACAGCGCGTTTTCATAGGAGATGACGCCGCGCGTGTACCAGTTCATGATAGATTGGTCGAAGCTCTGCATGCCGTATGCCACGCTGCCTTCGCTGATCAGCTCCGGAATATTGAGCGTGGCCTGCAGGTCACGAATCTGGTCACGGACCGCTTCCGTGTTGACAAGTACTTCACACGCCGGCACGCGACCGGGGTGATCGCAGCGCGGCACGAGCCGTAGCGAGACTATAGCGGTCAAGGCATTCGCGAGTGCAAAACGTACTTCGTTTTGTTGATGCGGCGGATAAAACGACAACACGCGATTGATCGTGAGCGTCGCGTCGGTGGTGTGCAACGTCGAGAACACCAGGTGTCCAGTACCCGCGGCCTTCAGGGCCACGTCCAGCGTTTCGAGATCGCGAATTTCACCAATCATCACCACGTCGGGATCCTGACGCAGCACGCGACGCAGGGCCTGACCAAAGGTGGCCGTGTCGGTGCCAACTTCGCGCTGGTTGATGTGGCTCTTCACATCGCGATGCACGAACTCGATGGGGTCTTCAATCGTGATGATGTTCGCCGCGCGACGCTCGTTGATGTGGTGCACCATGGCGGCCAGCGCGGTGCTCTTCCCCGAACCGGTCACACCCGTCACCAGCACCAAGCCGCGCGGACGGAGCGCAATCTGCTCCAGCACCGCGGGAAGGTTGAGTTCGCGAATGGATGCGGCGGCATGCGCGATGGCGCGCATGGCAAACGCAACGGTGCCCTTTTGCTGATACACGTTGACGCGAAAGCGCCCAATACCCGGCACATTGATGGCAAAGTCGGCCTCGCGCATTTCGACAAACTCGCGAAGCTGCGCCGGCGGCAGCAAATGCTCCGCCAGCGTTCTCAGTTCTTCCGGCCGCATCGGCGGCATCGACAATGGCACCAGATCGCCGTGCAGGCGCAGCGTAGGCGGTCGGCCCACCTTCAGGTGCAGATCGGACGCCCCTTCACGCACCATGCGCTGCAGCGCGGCCTTGAGATCCAGGCCCGTTGCAGGTGCAGTGACGTTCGGGACGTCGGAAACCATCGTCATGTCATCGTATCTCAGCCGGCCGGGTCGAGGCGAAACAGCACTTGTCCGTATTCAACCGGATGTGAGTCGGTAAATCCGACCTCACGAACCACTCCATCGAATTCGGACTCGAGCTCGTTCATGATCTTCATCGCTTCGATGATGCAGACGATTTGGCCCTTGCTGATGCGATCGCCCACGGAGACGTACGCCTTGGCTCCAGGTTCAGGAGCCCCGTAATACGTTCCCACCATCGGTGACTTGATCTCGAGGAGGGCGGCTTTGGGCGCCTCGGCCTTCGGCGTTGCCACCACTCCCTCCTCGGCAGGACGCACCGGGGGGGCTGAGGGCAACACTTGCTGAACACCGACGGGGGCCACTGGGGCGGCCACCATCGTCGCGCGCTGCTGCGGACTCTTGGAGATACGCAGCTTCATTCCTTTGTCGGTCGAGATCTCGATGGAGTCGACTGTGGAACCGTCGAGCATTTCGATGATTTTCTTGACGTAGCGCAGGTCGATCATGGCAGGAATGCGGGAGGAGGAGCACAGTGTAAACGTCACACCATCCGGCCTGTTGGCCTGCGGCTATGACGATCAGACTGGCGATAGGAATCGGCGCCGGAAGACAGCGCCGAGCGAGTTGGACTGGCAGGTCGTGCGAGCGAGTCACGGGTGCGGGACTACGCGATTTCGAGTAACTCACGGGTAAAGGAAGTCAGAACGCGAGGGCCTTCTGCCGTGATAAGCACGTCATCCTCGATTCTGACTCCGCCCCAGTCTGCGAGATAGACACCGGGTTCGATCGTAACGACCGCACCCACTGGTAAAACACCGTCGGCGGTCTTGGCTAAACGTGGCGCCTCATGGATCTCGAGCCCGATGCCGTGCCCGAGTGAGTGACCAAACGCTTCACCAAAACCAAGGGCGTGAATGTACTCACGCGCAACGGCATCGGCATCCTTACCGCGCATTCCAGCCCGAAGCGCGCCCGAAGATTTCACATTCGCCTGCAAAACAATGTCGTAAACCTGCTTTTGGCGGTGCGAAGCCGCCCCCATTACCACGGTGCGAGTAATGTCCGAGCAATAACCCTCGTACACTGCCCCAAAGTCAATTAACACGAAATCACCGCGATCGATCGGTCGATCACCAGCCCGCGCATGCGGAAGCGCGGTGCGCAAACCGGACGCAACAATCGTCGCAAAAGGATGGGCTTCGCTACCCTCAAGGCGCAAATGATGCTCAAGAATTCCCGCCACCTGCGTTTCGGTGAGGCCCACACGAAGCTCCAACAACGTTGCACTCAGTGCGCGTTCGGCAATCTCCACGGCGACCTCGATGCGACGGACTTCATCGGCATCTTTGCACGCGCGCAGCGACTCGACTTCGTCGACGTGCGGACGCCACTGCCACTTCGCGCCCTGCTCCAGCAATCGCTGAAAATCGCGATGCACCAGGTGCATTGACTCAAAACCAATTCGTTCCACACCCGTCACGTTGCCCAGCCAGTTCCACAGTCCGACCCACAAACTCTGCGATTCGATTTGTACGCTGGCGTGTTCGGTGACTTCGTCTTTGACCTGCGTTTCGTACCGGAAATCCGTGAACAACACACAGACGCGCGGCGTGACCAGAATGAGCGCATTGCTGCCGGAGAATCCCGTCAGGTAGCGAATATTAGCCAGGCTGGATACGAGTAAGCCATCAACGTCGGCGCGCGCCAGCTTGTCACGCAGCGCCGAGAGTCGAGCGAAATACGGGCCGCTCATACTGCGATTCTTTCCCGCTCAGGCGGGAGCGCGCAGCGTCGCTATGAGGCCTCGCAGTGCGTATTCGTATCCGTTAACACCAAGCCCGCAGATGAATCCTTTCGCGGCGGCAGCGAGGTGCGAATGACGCCGTTCGGGTTCACGCGCGTAAATGTTGCTGAGGTGAATTTCCACGAACGGCATGGAGACCGACATGAACGCATCACGAAGTGCGAGACTGGTGTGGGTGTAGGCGCCGGCATTAACCACGACGCCATCAACATCACCGCGCCACGCGTGCAGCTGATCGATGAGTTGTCCTTCTCCATTATGCTGTGCGCACACCAGCGCAACGTCCAGTTCTGCCGCAATCCCGCGCAAGCGCTCTTCGACTTGCGCGAGGGTCGTGTACCCATAGATGGCCGGCTCTCGGATGCCGAGAAGATTCAGATTGGGTCCGTTGAGCAGGCCGATTTTCACGCGTTGTTCAGTCCTTTAAGCCAGGCCGAAAATTGCGCCAGGTCTTCGTTGACGGGTTGAGCCGACGACGGAGAGGGAGCGACCGTCGTTGGCGTAAACTGCGCTTCACGGGCGGCCATGGCCGGGTCCGGGAAGAACTTGTCAAAAGAATAATCAGCGGACGGCTGCCGATCCCTGCGACTTTCGGCCGCCTGCGCCGGTTGAATGATGGTATTGGCGCGGGGAGTGAGCGAACGCATTGGCATAGCCGGCGTTGGCGTTGGCGTCGGATCGAAGAATGATTCCCCGCTGTCCTGCACCGGCCCGAACGCATCCGCCAGCGCGCGGGCTGCCAATTCGTCGGTCGTCGCGGGTAATGCCGTTCCGAACAAGCTCGAAAGTCCTTCTGAAGCGTCGTCCGCTACCGCAGTGGCGTGGGTCGGTGTACGGCGTGCAACGCGACGACGGGCGAGTTCGGCAAACCGTTCACGGGCGGTGCGAAACGCGTGCAGGCGATCGGCCGCGTGGCGCTCGGACAAATTCGACTGTGTGGACGCACTCTCACCCAGCGAAGCCACGAGCACCGGTGTCGCCGACAACGGCGTTGTGTAGAGCGGTGTGCTGTAGAGCGGTGTGTTGTACATCGGCGTGGAGCGCGGCGGCGCGCTGAATCGCGGCGTGAACGTGCTGGCCGCGGTCTCGGGATGTGCCACTTCCGGCAGGCCAAATGCGCGCAACTCTGCCAGACGTGAAACCAGCACAGGATCGTGCGGGCGACGATGCACCAACTCCACGTACACTTCGATGGCGCGCGCGTGGAACCCCTGCGACACGAGCAACTCCGCCATCGTTTCTGTCACAAACGGTCGTGCGGATTCGCTTTCACTGGATCCGACCTGGGCGGAAACGACTTCGGCGACTGCTTCCGATTCAACCGCTACCGTATCGCGAACCGATGCGTCACGATCAAACGCTTCACGATCGGCGGCGTCGCGTTCGTTTTGCAATTCGGAAGAAATCTCAGCAAATGATTCTTCGAACAGACCAGCTGATTCTTCGTCTGGTGAATCAGGCGTTTCGTCGAAACCTGCATCAGCCAGTGCGTCATCAAACACCGCGTCGGTGCCGAAGGCTGCGTACGCACTGCTCGTCAGCTGTGTGGGAACTGGAAATTCGGCTGTCACCGCGATGTCGGCCGCGACCGCTTCGACCTCGGCTGGACTTTCGGGTTCGACACCAGTTTCTGGCTCCCACGGCAATTCCGCCGCAAACGCGAAATCTTCGATCTCACTGTGTGGAACTGATTCTGGCTCGGACCACTCCATCAGTGCCGGAGCCGTTGCCGTTGGTGCATCGATCAGCGGCAATTCGAATAGCTGCGAAACCGCGGACGGCGTTTCGTCTGATGATGTCAATACCGCGTTTTCGAACGAATCGAATTCAATCGAATCGTCCTCAGCAGATTCGGATGCGGCTGACGGTTCATCAACAGCAACGCTGAGCGGTTCGCTGAACGCATCCACGAGTGGCTCGACTTCGTCCGTGCTGGCTTCGATGTCGAACGAACCCACTTCGTGATCGGTCGGCTCGGCCTCGAACGAATCGACGTTGTGATCGATCGCTTCAATGTCGAGCGCGTCTTCGACCACGTGGGTAGCGTGCGTCGCGTCGGGCGGCAGGAAGGCTTCGACCAGTTCGTCCTGAGGGGCCAGGTCGACCGGTGCTGACTCCAGGGCATCGGACGCCTCACGACCAAACGCCTCGACTGCGTCCGGGGTGACGGGAACGGAAATCGGCGTGGTTGAGCGAAGCGGCGTGACAATGCGCGCTACCAATTCGGTGGTGTCTGGCCATTCCGGCGCCAGAATGCCCTCCTCAAAGCCCGCTTGAGCCTCCGGTTCGGGGTTCTCCGGGAAGTCGAGGTCGAGCGGTTCGTGCTGAGTCACGGGCTGCGCCTTGGTTGGCGACCAGAACTCGTGAGCATCCACTTTGGCGGCGGCATCGTCGGGCACATCCAGCAACGACGCGGGATCGAACGTCGCAAACACTCCGACCGCTTCCTCGATTGGCGGCGGTGAATACGGGGCTGGCGCCGGCACTGCCGCGAGCGGTACGACGGGGGTCGGAGCGCCCAATGAGGCCAGCTGCGAGGCAATGTCGTCGTTTCGCGGGTCGGCGTCGAGCACGCGGGCGTACCAGCGGCGGGCGATGCCGTTTGCGCCGTTCATGCGCGCAATGTCGCCCAGGTGCTTGAGGGCGATGAGGTTTTCCGGATCAAGCGTCAGCGCCTGCTCGAAGACCGAGCGGGCTTCCTCAAGGCTGTTGGCCTCGAACAAGGTTTGCCCAAAGACGATGTACCCGCTCATGTGGCCGGGCTGCTTTGGCAGGTGCTCGCGACAAATCGCGATGGCCTGCGCCAAGTCACCCGCCTTCCGATATTCGTTGGCGAGGGGCGCGAAGTACCGTCGAGGGTTCTCCTCGTACTTGTCGCGGAGTTCCTCAATGCGGTCGGCGTTGCTCATCCTGTCTGTGCCTCAGGTGAAGATCCCGTGTGGACGACGAACCGGGATGGCGTGCCGGAGCGCGCCAAGTTAGCCGTCGTCGTTCGGGGAAGTCAATTGCAGTGGAACGGCTACGTGGGACGGGTCTGTGATACAGGTGCATGTAGCGAAAGCGTCAACGTGTTCCCGGTCTTGCGACGCCGGCTGCGTCGGAGCGGCGTATACGACTGAATCTCTTGCGTTTAACCCTCTGCGCTGTCTAGCTTGAACGACTGTGTTCGCGGCGTTTTGCCGACTGGTTGCCTTACGGTTTGCTTAGCTGTACAGCCCAACCTATCTCGATCCAAGGAGTTCCGCCCGGTGCTGCAATCGATGCGGAGTAGTGCGAAATACATCTGGTGGTTTATCGTCCTGGCGTTTATCGGCAGCTTCCTGCTGTACGAAACCTCTGGCATAGCTGGCAGCTCTGCGGTTACAACTTCGACCGCTGTCGCTACGGTAAACGGAGAAGACATTCTCTACACCAACTGGCAACGCGCCGTCGCGCAGCTTGAAGCGGAAGAGCAACAACGCCTGGGCCACTCGCTCACGTTGGACGAGCGCCGGACGGTTGAAGACCAGGCGTTTGACCAGATGGTCAGCGATATTTTGCTCCAGCAGGAGTACAAGCGCCGGGGCATCTCCGTAACAGACGACGAAATCCTCCAAGCGGCACGCACTTCTCCGCCGCCTCAGGTGACGTCGGCTCCAGAAATGCAAACCGATGGCCGGTTCGATCCCGAAAAGTACCGTCGTTACCTCAGCAGCTCGAACGCGAAACCCGTGCTCGCGCAGCTCGAAGCGTACTACCGTTCCGAGATTCCCCGGCAGAAGCTGTTCGACCAGGTCTCGAGTGATGTGTACTTGTCGGACGAACGCCTCTGGCAGGTCTGGCGCGATCGGCACGACAGCGCGACGGTCTCGTTTGTGTCGCTCCGCACGGACGCTCTCACCGACACCGCCGTGACTATCACGGACGCGGAAATCAGCGCGTCGTACGAGCGCAGCCGGAAAATGTGGACGCGTCCAGGACGCGCGGTGTTGTCGCTGCTTACGATTCCGCGCAACGTTACGGCCGACGACTCCGCCGCTGCCAAAACCCGCATCGACAAGCTGCGAGCCGAGATCGTTGGCGGCGCCAAGTTTGAAGACGTTGCCCGTCGCGAGTCCATCGACTCAGGCTCCGCGGTCAACGGCGGTAGCATGGGAATGGCTGGCAAGGGCCGCTACGTCGAACCGTTCGAAAAGGCTATGGCCGGGCTGAAAGTAGGTGAAATGTCGCAGCCCGTGCTGACGCCGTTCGGCTGGCACATCATCAAAGTCGACGACCGAAAGGGTGACAGCTCCAGCGTGCGTCACATCCTTGTCGGATTTACACAGACGGATTCCAACGCGACGCGAACGGACAAACGTGCCGATTCGCTCGCCGCCATTGCCGGCAGCTTGATCGATCAGCCAACGCGTTTTGATTCGGCCGCCCGCACGCTGAAGCTGTCTCCAGCGTCAGTGGTTGCCACTGAAAAAGACGTCCTGAGCTTTGCGGGTCGTCCGGTGCCGAGTGCCAGCGCCTGGGCATTCTCGGGTTCCAAAGTCGGTGAAACCAGCGACCTTATTGATGCGCCAGATGCCTACTATCTGGTCCGCCTCGATTCGCTGACCCAAGGTGGTCAGCAGTCACTGACCGAGGTGAAGGAAGACATTCGTCGGCGGTTGGCCGCCGAAAAGCGCATCCTGAAGCTCAGTCCGGCGGCGCAGGCCATCGCCACTGCAGCTGCTTCGAGCTCACTGGAAGCCGCGGCCGCTAGCGCAAAACTCACGGTCGAAAAGAGCAAGCCCTTTGCGCGCGTGGAGCTCGTGCCCGGACTCGGCCAGTTCACGCAGGCCATTGGCGCCGCTTTCAGCGTTCCCATTGGCAAGGTGAGCCCGCCAGTCGCCGCGAATGACGCGATGATCGTGTTGCGCGTCGACGCTCGCACTGACGCCAGCAAGGTCGCGTTTGACGCCCAGAAGGTGCAGCAACGTTCGGGCTTGACGCAGCAGCTCAAGCAGCAGCGCATTGAGGAGTACATGAGCTCACTGCGCGACAACAACAAGGTTGAGGATCACCGCGTGAAGGTGATGGCGCAGATGCGGCGCCAGTCGGCCCCGTAAGGGCGATCCGGATAGCGGGGACAGAATCGCGACTTTTTGATACTGGGGTCAGAGTGGTCATTTTGACCACTCTGACCCCAAAATCATTCCATTGCCGAAACGGGAATACAAAAAGGCCCGCGCCAATAGCGCGGGCCTTTTTTCTATTCCCTTCAATTGGCTCAGCCCAGCAGGCGCTTCGGCTCCGGGCTTTCTCCGTCGCGCTGCTGCGTGACCGTTGAGGCGTCGCCGCTGGCCACGTTCCGCGGCGGCGGCGGAGCATCAGTGATCTGCTTTTGTGCGTCGCTCAGGTTGCGCTTGAATTCGTTGATGCCCTTGCCCATGGACCCGGCAATTTCAGGAATACGCTTGGCACCAAACAGCAGCAACACAACAACGAGGATGATGAGCATCTCGCCCATACCGAAATTGCCGAAATTCATGATAGGCTCCTAGAACAGGGATCGGGCGATGAGATACGCGATGAGAACACCAACAAGGCTCAGCAACGAAACGTCGAGAGCCACTGGACCCAAAGTGAAGTGCAATATAACGAGATCGATGGAAAGCGGACCCACCGACGGAGCGACTGCGCCAGCCGTCAGAAACTCCTTGACGGCTCCAGGCGGCAGAAATAGGCGAGCCAGCTGAGTCATCAGGCCGCCGACAACGAATCCGACCGCCAACACCATGAGGTGAAACACCGGACGGCGTTTGGAAGGTCCGCGGGCGGCCATCACCAGCGACGCTCCACCACGTAGGAAATTGTATCCATGAGCGAGGTCTTCGACGCACCTTCGGGCAAACCCGCCAACGCTTCCTCAGCCTCACGAGCAAACTGCACTCCGCGCCGACGAGCGTAATCCAAACCGCCATACTCCCGCACGATGCCGATCACTTCACTTACTTCCGAATCCGGCGGATCGTTCGTCTCGAAAAATTCCTTCACGCGCGCACGGTCGGCCTCGGACATCAGTGGAAGTGCCGCGATCAAGGGCAGCGTGACCTTGTGCTCCTTGAGATCGAGGCCGCTGGGTTTGCCCGTCATCTCCTGCGCCTCGGTGTAGTCGAGCAGGTCGTCGGACACCTGAAACGCCATACCCAGTTTCAATCCGAATTCCATGAGGGCGGCACGATGCCGCACCGCGCCGCACAACGCACCCACTTCGCAGGACGCCACGAAGAGGGATGCGGTCTTTGCCCGAATGAGTGTCTCGTAGTCCTTCTCGGAGAACGCCAGTGCATCAATCGACGACAGTTGGCGCATTTCGCCCAGAGTCATTTCGTTTGACGCTTCGGTGATGGCTCGCATCGGTGCGAGGTCGCCGAGCGCGACGAGTTCCTTGAGCGCGCGCAAGTACAGGTAGTCGCCCATGATGACCGACACCTGATGGCTGAATAACGAATTCACCGTGGGCATGCCGCGTCGCAGTGCCGAATGATCAACCGCATCATCGTGCACCAGTGTCGCGAGGTGAATGAGTTCAATGACCGCGGCATATGTCACCGCGCGTGATTGCTGTTGTCCCTCAACGCCACTGCTCAAGAGCAGCAACGTGGGACGCAACATTTTTCCCTTCATGCCCATCAGGTGTTGTTGCACTGCGCGAACAAGCGGGACATCCGCAGCCACAATTCGCCAGAGCTCGGCTGAAACAGCATCGAGCTCTTCGACAACAGGCGTTTGAATGTCGCGCAGCGCGGCGGTTAAGGCCGACGGAGTGCGCGTCGTCAGTGTCATCTCACGGTTCGCTCGAGGTCCGCCAAACGCTGGTTGACGTCACGGAAATGGATATCAGTCGCATACACCCGCTGAAAATAGCCCCGTGCCTCGTCAAAGCGCTGCAGTACCTCGCACGAAATTCCCAATAAATACAGAACTCCGATCCTTTGGTCGTCCTGAAGCGTCGGTTCGTGGAGCGCCCGGGACAGGACGGTGACCGCCACTTTGTAGCTCTGTTGCTCGATAAAGCACTGTCCCAGCGCCTCGTAGGTGGCCAACCGATTGCTCCGGCCCCGCAGCGCCATCTGGAACTCGCCGATGGCATCATCCAGCAGCCCCATTTCCTTGTAGGCAACGCCCAGGTCGTAGTGGCTTTCGTAATCGTCTTCGCCCAGCGACCGGGCGACGCCTTCCTTGAAGTGTTTCAGGAGCGCATTGAAATCGTCCTGCTCGTCTCCCGAAATGTCGGGTTCGCGCATGCGGAGGCGCGTCGAAACTGGTTCGTCGTCGTCGCGCAGCCAATCCGCGAGACTCACCTGGCCGCCGTCCGATCCAGCGACCGGCGGTTTGGCCGGAGCGGGCGGTGCCGAGTCACCGAGCGCGGTGCGTGCACGATGATCCCATGGGTCGATCTCGAGTACACGTGCATAAACTGCTTTGGCGCGCAGATCTTCCCCGCGGCGCACGAGATTGTCCGCGAGATCGAGATACGCATCGCGAAGCCGGGTCTGGTCACCAAGTCGGATGGCGAGTTCCAGGCGTTTCTGATGATGCGCCACTTCGTCGCCGGCCACGTGCACCAGTTCGTCGGCAATGTCCGCAGCATCGGCTAACGCACCGGCCAGCTCTGCGACCGCCAGCGCGGCACCAAGCTCTGTGATTCCGTCGTCACGATCGCCCGCTTCGAACAACGCCTCGGCCAGTCGGCGACGTAGTGCGAAATTGTCAGGCTCAGCGTCGGACGCGGCGCGCAATTCGGCGCACCGCGATGAGGCCACTAAGGTTGCTTCGGCAGCAATGATCGCCGTGGGAAGGTCCGTATCGCCAAACAGATCATCGAGATCGTCGGGGAGCAGCGGAAGGCTGTCAACGGCGTCCGTCAGCAATTCAAACGCGGCGGCGTTCGATGGCAGCGTGTCATCCAACAGTTCAAATGCGGCATCGCTGGAAGTGAGCGGCGTCTCTAATACTTCCAGATCCAGTGGTGTAAGCCTTGATGCGTCACCATCGACATCGGGAATTTCGAGGAAGACAATGTCGGTAACGTCGGTAACGTCGGTAACGATTTCGTCGTCAACAAATTCGTCCGGTACGATGGCCGTCTGCAGAATAATTTCGTCGCGTGGAACGAAATGCGACGGCATTGGAAAAATGAGTGGCGGCAACTCGTCCGTCGATTCAAATTCGTCAACGAGTTGGGCTACCGACTCTTCTTCGGCACGCACGAACCGTACGACCGCGAGTTCATCGCTGGCCAGGGCGAAATCTTCCGTCTGAAGATCGGCAACCAGTGCGCTGTCGGGCTGCGCGAGTTCCAGCATCGCGTCAAAATCGAGCGACGGTAACACATCGGCTTCGGCCGTGTGCGCCACGAGCGAGAGGTCGTCCGGCTCGAGCGTTTCAACGTCTTCGACAATGAGAATGTCATGATGCGCTACGACGAGATCGTCCAGCATTTTGCGCGGCGTGTCAAACAGCAATTCTTCCGCAATTTCGGAGGCGACCGTATCCAATGGCTCGAAGTCGCCGCTCTCCAGGACGGCCGGAAAATTCGGTACCGTGGCGACTTTCACCACAGCCGCCGGCGGTACGCGGTTCGTCGCTTCGTCTGAAGCACCGGGTGAAACCGCGCTCGTGTCGACAATGGTTGCCAGGATGTCAATCGCTTCCGTGTACACGGGCGTCCCGATGAGCTCCGTGGGCTCAAGATCAATCAGCGACGCAACCGGCGCGGTTGTGTCGGCGTACGGTTTGAGGATGGAAGCGCCATCCACCACCATCGTCTCCAACGCGTCGTCATCAAATGCGGCCGCATCCGCGTTCGGATCGAAAATCACCAGATCTTCGAGACTCGCGGTGCGCGGTGCAGCGACGGCGCTGACGCGACTCGGGGTGACCGGTTCGGGCGCAACCGATCGCTGCGGCGGGGGCGTTTTTTCACGCGCCGCGCGCACGACGTCGTAGTCGATCTCCAGAAACACGAGATTTTTGGACAGACCGAACGCGCGCGGTGGTTCTGCGTCCGCCGGAGCGGAACTCCGGGCGGGGGTGTTGCGACGACGCGGTGCCAGCGAGATGCCCGCGCGCGCCGCGTGTTCTTCGACGAACCGCCGCACTTCGGTGAGTTCTGGCATGAGATCTGCAACTTCGGCCAGGGCGCGCATGCCGTCGTCCACGCGGCCATCCTGTTGCATGCGCTTGGCATACTCGAGAAAATTGCGCGTCGCGTCCGAACGTAAACCCTTGCGGCCACAAATACGTCCCAGCGTGAAATACACGTTGGAGCGTCCTGGCGCGTTTCGCAAAATTTTATTGCACAACGCAATGGCGTTGTCGAACAGGGTGTTGCTGACGTAGTGTTCGACCGCACGTTCGTAATACGTGACGGCTTCGGTTACGCGCCCCTGTCGCAGGGTCAGGTCACCGACCTTGTTGAACAGCGCGACATCTACTTCTTCGCCAGCACTTTCATTCTCTTCGATTGCGCGAACATAACTCGCGACTGCCCGATCGAACTGCTTGAGCTGCTCGTATTCGACCGCCTTCTTCCGGTATTTCGAGGCGTTCGACATCAGACCAGTTCAGACTCCGGGAATCGGCGGCGCGATCATGAAACACGGATCGTCGCGGGCTTGTTTGAGTAGCGCGAAAACGGGCGTTTTAGCTGGATCCTACGGCAGCGGATAACACGGGCCGCCGCGTGCCCACGTTATGCGACAAAGACGCTCTCCGAACCAGTAAGGCAACTCGCGAAAATCACTTGCATCATGCACGGCCAGGTCGGCACTGAACCCGGGCGCGAGCTGGCCGGTGCTATTGGCCAACCCGAGTGCAGCCGCACCGTTGACGGTGCTGGCCAACCACGCTTCGGCCGCCGACATCCGCAGTTCGCTGACCGCGAGCGTCAGCAGCAGTGGAAATGACGTGAGCGGCGAAGTGCCCGGGTTGAAATCGGTGGCGATTGCAACCGCGGCTCCGGCCTCCAGAAGCTTTCGCGCCGGAGCCTGACGGCCGGTACCCAAAAACAGCATGGTGGCCGGTAGTAGCGTCGCCACGGTACTGACCGAACTCAGCGCCTGAATACCAGACGACGAGATCGCAGCCAGGTGATCTACGCTCGTGGCCCCCAGTGTTACACCCAAGGCCGCTCCACCGCCGTCGTGCAGCTCGTCGGCATGCAACTTGAGGGCAAACCCCTGGGCTTTGGCGCTACCAAGAATCGTCTGGGTCTCTGCCAGATCAAAGACGCCGGGCTCGCAAAAAATGTCGGCGAACGTTGCGAGCCCCTCTGCTCGCACGGCCGGAAAAAGTTCGGTGGTCAGCTCGTGAATCCAGCTCTCACGCCCCCCGGCTATATCCTGGCGCTCGAACGGGACTTCGTGAGCGCCCAAACACGTCGCGACAATGCGCATTGGGAGATCCTCGCTGAGTTGTCTGACGACTCGGAGGGTGCGCAGCTCGTCGTGGACGGTCAGGCCATAGCCAGACTTGATCTCCAACGTAGTAACCCCGCCTGCGGCCAAGCGGCTGATACGTGGCACCGCCAAGGCGTACAAGTCTTCATTGGCGCGGCTGCGCAGATCGCGCACTGAACTGTGAATGCCTCCGCCACGTTTCGCGATTTCGAGATACGGCACACCGGTGGCGCGCAATTCCTGCTCCTCAAATCGCGCGCGGCCAAACACGGCATGCGTGTGCGAATCAACAAATCCCGGCGCGAGCAATCCGCGATTGCAGTCGATTTCGGAGGCGTTTGGATATGCCCGACGCAGGCTCTCATCGCTGTCGACCGCAACAATGCGATCACCTTTGATGGCAACGCCGGTATTGTCGCGAATTCCCGCGTCTTTCATTTCGAGACCGCGGCGTGCGCGGCTTGGCCCGGCGCAAGTGACGCATTGGGCCGCGTTGGTGAAGAGCGTGACGGTCATCGTGGCGGCGGATAGCGGGGAGGCGGGATGGCGGGATGGCGGGATGGCGGGATGGCGGAGGGTCGACGGATAACGGATAGCACCGCTACTAATTCACTGCAACTGCAATTGAACGGATAACAGCACGGAGAAAACGGATTAAGCGGATACATCGCGCCGTCGCGGGGTGTCGGCGACCGCGCAATTCGGCCTTCGTCCTTTTTGTTTTCTTGAAGCCGCAGGGCAAGCGGTCGGTCCGCGTCGGACAAATCCCAAACTCCGCGAACTCACCAATACTATTCCGGTCGCGCAGCGTTGCGGTGCGATGTATCCGGTTGATCCGTCAACTCCGTTTCAATCCGCTCTATTGCAGTTGCTGTTCGCTGTTCCCGCCCCATCACGGATGCGAAGTATCCGGTTGATCCGTCAACTCCGTTTCAATCCGCTCTATTGCAGTTGCTGTTCGCTGTTCCCGCCCCATCACGGATGCGAAGTATCCGGTTAATCCGTCAACTCCGTTTCAATCCGCTCTATTGCAGTTGCCGTTCGCTGTTCCCGCCCATCACGGATGCGAAGTATCCGGTTAATCCGCCAACTCCGTTTCAATCCGTTCTCTTGCAATTGCTGTTGCCGTTCCCGCCAAAAATCCGCATTCACGCCATGACATCGCGAATGCGCGACATAATCCGGATTGGCGCCTGCGCCTCACCGCGACACGCGTAGTAGCAGTCGTTGCACGCGATCGGTTCGTACCCCTTGTATTCCTGCCACGGACCATCGGCAGGAAAATCCGGGCAACGCCGTACCATTCCGTGCGGATCGATGTGAATCGTCGACATGCCGCTCTCGCAAAGTTCCGTCATCTCGCCGCGCGAGTACCGCGGAATCTGCTCGAGATAATATTCGGAATTACTGATCGAACCGCGGTGGAGCTTCTTGTACGCCAACAATTCGGCAATCACCGCACTCAGACGGTTCATCTGCTCGGCTTCCAGCAAATGATCCTTGTTGCCGTTCTTTGAATCGGTGTACAAACTGAAATTCACACCGCAGTTCATGCTGGCCGCTTTCTGTACGATCGGCATGAGTTGATCGAGATTGTCGCGTTTGATGACGGTATTGAACTTGATGCCTCCAATACCGGCGGCTTTCATTTTCGGCACCACGTCAAGAATTTTCGCCGCGAGTCCGGGAATGCCGCGCGCCTCGTCGTGACGCGAATCGAGGTAATCGAGTGAAATGTTGAATTGATCTACCCCGGCATCCCACAACGACTTCGCGCGCTCCACGGTCAGCATACCGCCGTGGGTGATGAGCTGCACGTACGTGTAGCGCACCGCCGCGCGCACGCCCGCCACCAACTGTTCGAGATCTTTGCGCAGCAGTGGTTCGCCGCCCGTAAACGTCACGAGCATCGGCTTGAACTCGCGCGCCGCGTCGGCAAACGACTTGAGTTCGTTCGCGCGGGTGTCGGCCGGCGTCTTCCAGTAGTCACAGAAACCGCATCGCGCATTGCAGCGCATGGTAACTTCGAAATTCACAAGCACCGGACGACGACGCGCTCGCAACCACGCATATTTACCGAGGAAGAGTGCAACGTGCCAGGGGCGATAGCGACTCGACAACATGGGTTACCGCGCCACTAGAATATTTCCACCAGCGGTTGCGTTTCAAACACTCCAGCCGCGATGGCTTCGGCGAGCGCGATGATGTCGGGTGACGGCGCTCGATCGCCCGAACTTTTGTCGACCAGCATGCGAACGCGCATGTGCACACTCTCCAGCGCGGAACTGGTGCGCAGCGGACGCCGATATTCGATGCCCTCAGACGCCGACAGTAATTCGATCGCGAGAACGTGGCGCAAGTTGCGAACCGTGCGGCGTAATTTGACCGCGGCGCCCATCGCCATTGGTACGACGTCTTCCTTGTTACCGTCGGTAGGAATGGAATCGACGCTGGCAGGATTCGCGTACAACTTGCATTCACTCGCCAGTGCCGCCGCCGTCACCTGCACCATCATGAATCCACTCTCGAGTCCGGGGGAACCCGCCAGGAATGGCGGCAACCCTTGATTCAAATCGGGATGCACCAGGCGATCGGTACGACGTTCGCTCATGACGGCGAGATTCGCGCAAACAATGGCGAGAATGTCGGATGCCATGCCAACGGCCTGTCCGTGAAAGTTGCCCCCAGAAATAAGTTCGCCCGACTCCATTACCAGCGGATTGTCGGTGGCGGCATTCAGTTCGCGCGAAATAATGCCCGCAGCGAATCGCAGTGCATCAAGCGCGGGACCGTGCACCTGCGGCACACAACGTAGCGCGTACGCGTCCTGCACGCGCTTATCACCCGACATGTGCGAGTTTCGAATTTCACTGTGGTCGAGCAACCCACGCAGCAACGCGGCCGATTCCTTCTGGCCGATCTGTCCGCGCGCATCCTGGATGCGCGCGTCGTATGCGACCGGCGTTCCGAGCAGCGCTTCGAGGCTCATCGCCGTCGTGACATGTGCCGCTCGCCACAAACGTGCAAGTTCGTGCACAGCCAGCGCGGCAATAGCCGTGTGCGCCTGTGTGCCGTTAATCAGCGCGAGTCCTTCTTTCGCTTCGAGCGTGAGTGGGGTGAGCCCCCTTTCGGCCAACAGCTTTGCAGCGTCATCTTCGCGCGAGCCAACACACGCGCGACCTTCACCAAGCAACGTGAGGGCGAGATGGGCGAGTGGTGCGAGATCGCCGCTGGCACCAACACTTCCCTGCTCTGGCACGACTGGATAGATGCCAGCGTTCAGAATGTTGAGCAGCAAATCCACCACTTGTGGGCGAGCGCCCGCGTATCCGGTAGCCAGGACATTGGCGCGCAGCAGCATCATGGCGCGCACTTCATGTTCCGGCAATCGATCGCCCACACCCGCGGCGTGACTGCGCACGAGATTGCGCTGCAGTGCGGAAAGTTGATCGTTGGGAATCGTGATTTCGGAGAGTTTGCCGAAACCGGTATTCACGCCGTACACCGGCGCGCCGCTGGCAACCGCTGCGTCAACCACGATACGCGTGCGGGACATGCGCGCGCGCGCGTCGTCGTGCAATCCGACCGGAGTTCGCAGGACGGCAACCGCGTGCACATCAGCAATCGTGAGCGAACGCCCGTCGAGTAACAGCAAAACTACCTCCGGAGGGTGGTCAGTTCCCCGATGACCGAAACGTCGAGCGGTTATAAGGGAACTTGATGGACGGCTGCGCCTTCATTGCAATGAAGAACGAGAAGGAAAACGCGCCGTTGGGCGACTGGGTGAAAGAAAACGTCGTCGTCCAATCGTGCAACTGCCGCTGTAGTCCGACCTGCTGTGTGGCGAAGCGTTTGCGTACCACGTCGTACGAGGTGCTCCACTGCGCGGCCCAATTGGGCGTCACGTTGAACGTCAGGTTGGATGCGACGTTTTGCGTGGGTGGCGAAAGATACGTGGGCGCACCAATACGCGTGTTCGTGTTACTTCCCGCCGGTGGCGCGGAGTTTGCCTGCTCGATGCAGAGCAGATAGGCGGCGAAGCCAGAAAGGGCGCGGATGGCCTCGCAGCGCGTCGCTGGATCGTCCTGCACCACCACACCGCCCACCGGTGGACGCTGTCGAGCGCCATTGTACTGCAGGTTGAGACTCCAACCCTGTCCTTGCGGAATATTCACGCCCGATCCGCGCCGGCGTGATCCCGCCGCTTCGCTCTGGGAACGCGTGTTGGCGATGACGTCGTCCGAGATACTCGGCCTCCGCTCTGATGTTTGCACCGCATCGTCGAGAGTGGCGCCTCGCAAGCCAATCAATTTCCCAATCACGCCAAAGATGGCCGACTTGCTGTTGAGGGAAAATGTTGCGCCAATGTCGGTCCGAAACAGTTTGACGCGCGAGGTGTCGCTGAGCGGATCGCCCTGAAAGATCGAGTACGAGGTGCGGAAGTCGAGCCCTGGCAGCAGATCGGAACGTCCGGAAATTGAAAAACTGGATTCGGATAAACCCGTACTGGCGGTGTCCGCGCGAACAAAATCCCACGACAACGAGCTGAAGTTCATGGTCAGGAAATTGATCTTTTTTCCTGGCTGCTTCTCCGAGCTCGTGTCGTTGCGCACTCGCAACTTTCCTTCCAGCATCGTCGACAAGCCAAGGCTCACTCGATTCTGTGCGAGGGCGCCGAGGTATCCTGTTTTTGTGCGTCCGATCGCACCCAGATATTCGTCGCTCACTTCGCTGGCCGGTGCGTAGTTGTAGCTGATCGTGGGCGAAATGGTGTGCCGGAATTGCTCAACGGGCCCCAGTCCGCGAAAAATTGCAGCTAACGCTGGCGATGACGACACGCCAACGGACGGACGTTTCGTTTGCGCGACCCATTCTCCGCCACTGCGCTCGGTACGCACGAGCAATCCGCCCTGCGGCTCGACATTATCAAACGTCAACGTGGGCGAAATGGCGAAGCTGCTGCGAAAGAACGAGGGAAGGCTGAAGCGCGTGTTCCAGTTGAAATCCGTCTTGAACGTTTTTGCGAACACTCGACGTGTGCTGTCGGCCGGGTTGTTCACGTTCAGGATCTGCAGCTCTTCCGGATAGTTGCGAACCTCCTCGTTCAGCGTAAAGTCGTTGGACAGATTGAAGCCGAATACCGTCAACGGCGAACTGAAGGATGACGTCATCGTCCGACGACTCGCCTTGATGCGCGTGCTGTCGGTTCCGCCACCAATGCGCGGCGTGTACACAAACGGAAACTGCACGCCCTGATCCAATCCGGAAGCGCTCGACACGCTGAGGTTCGCAGCGGGCGTCCACGACAGGATCGTGCCCAGCGCCAACGGCTTCGAAGTAATGGTGAGTGACGGAAAGTCCGTTTCCACCTGTGTACGACCCGGATACTGACGGCGCCGCCCACCAATGTTGACCGACATCGGTCCAAGTGCCGTCTGATAATTCAGGCTGGACAGGATTGATGCGGTCGCCGCAATCGGATTAATAGTCGTCTCGCGCTGAATGCGCGTGTTCTGCACCCAGTTCAAAGCCGACGTTAACCGTGTCTGTTTCGAAAACAACTGATTGTGATTCCACGTGATGGACAGGTTGCGCTGTCCATCATTTTGCATCAACTGGTCGGCCGACAAGCGGCCGTCGATAAATCTGTTGATCCAGCGGTACGTCCATTCCAAATTGGCGCGGACAAATCCTTGATCGCCGGGCCCACCGTTCGCGCCACTGCGCCAGTCGAACGACGCCTCGGCCCCCATGTAGTCGTTGATCGCGAAATAGTAGCCGATGTTGTTGACCTGGCGGCGATACGACGGGCTGTTGCGCAGAAGTTCGGCAATACCAAAGTTGGGCGTGAGGATGCCACTGCGCCGACCTTTGCGTACGTCCTGAAAAAAGAACGGAATCCAGAACACTGGCACTTCACCGATGTACAGCACCCCGGGCCTCGCGACCATGATGTTGTCCGAGATGAACTTCATGCTCTTGGTCGTGAAGTGGAAATGCGGCTCGAGCAAATCGCAGTAGGTAAAGCTGCCGTCGCTGGCCCACACGATGTGTTTGCCCGCCACGAGGGTGTCGGAAAACAGCTGGCCGCTTTTCGCCGAGAGATAGAGACGATCGGCTCCAGCTTCGACGGACGTCTCAAACGCACCCACGCTGGCGCTGCGGGTAGTGAGATCGTAGTCGATGCCGCCCCTCACCACAAAGTCGTCGGCGTTTTTTTGTGTCGGATCGCGCAGCGTAACGGAATCGCCGTCGCTGGCACGCGCCTGCACTTTTTTGGAGGAATCGTCATAAATAATGACGGGTCCAATCAACATGGTTTCGCCACGTTTGACGGCGGACGGTTTGCCACCCAACTGCAGCATTCCTGTTTTGGCGTCAAAGCGAATGGAGTCGCCCTGATACTGCACTTTCCGGTATCCAGTCCGATTGTCCAATTCCGTCATCGTCGAATCGGGCGGGTCCCAGTCAAACAGGAGGTTGTCGCCGCGCAACTTTGGTATGGTGTCGAGTTTACCGTTGCGTCGAATCGTGTCGACGGGCAGGCCTTTGGGAGGCGTACCGGGCTTCTTGATGGTGTCCGGCGGCAACGCGCGAACGAGTGGCACCACGACCGGAGGCACGCGATCGGGTGGCCGAACCGGAGGCGTCACCTGCGCGTTCAGCGCCGGTGATGCCGCGCACCAGATTCCGAAGAACGTCGCACACACCGCTGCGCCGTGGCGGAGCGCGTGGCGAGCCTGCTCAATCATCCGAGCGCTTCCAACGCGGCGTCTCGCGCTTCGCGTTTCAAACGACCCTTGTACACCCAGATGGACAGCACAATGGACACTTCGTACAAAACGTAGAGCGGAATCGTGAGCGCGAACAGCGACGTTGGATCCTGTCCCGGCGTGATAATGGCCGCGCCAATAATACACGCGACGAACGCGTGACGGCGGAATTTACCAAGCAGAGTGGGATTCAAGATGCCGATGGCGGTGAGCAACAGAATGACGATGGGAAGTTCGAACACGGCGGCGAAGGCGAGACACATGCCAAACAGAAAGCCGAAATACTTGTCGGCGGTCATCATGGACGTGACGGAATCGGACTTGATCGTGGTGAGCAGGAATTTCAAGGTCGTTGGCAACACGACGTAGTAAGCAAGGGCCATGCCAGCCAGAGCGAGCAACGCGGCGCCCACTAATACTGGAATAACGATCTTCTTTTCGTGCTTGTACATCGCAGGGGAGAGGAAGCCCCACACCTGCCAGACGATGACAGGAGACGCGAAAATCACGCCCAGTCCGAGCGCGGCATTCACAATGATATTGAAGTTATCACTGGGCCCCGTCGTCATCAGCCGTCCACCAGCGATGTACGGTTTGACGGGCTGCGCGAGGAACGTGATGATGTCGATCTTGCCGCTGATTAACACGGCAAAGGAAACAATAACGGCAATTGCCAGGGCGAGCACGACCTTGAACAAGCGCCAGCGCAGTTCCTCGAGATGATCGAGAAACGGCATTTCTGTTTGGGGGCGCGGCGCTGTCATGTTTTCAGGACGGTGTGCTGGCGGGCGTGCGAGTGAACGGAAGCGTTCACTTCATGTTCTTGAGCATATCTTCCGCCAGCGCGAATTCCGTGCTGCTCTTGTAGCGACTGATAATCAGCTGAAGCAGCGGCCTGGCTTCGGAATCCTTGTTTTGAGAGCGCAGAATGAGCGCGCGCTTCCACAATGAAGTTGGTGCGGCTGGAGAATCAGGATATTTCTGCATGACGACCGCGTACGCAGGCAGTGCAGCAGCGAAGGCCTTCTCACCTTCGTACGTTTGCGCGAGATACAACTGCGCGTCGGACGCGCGGTTGAATGTCGGATACGTGGCGAGCAAATCCTGGTAAATCCCGCGCGCCGTTGACCAACTGCCTTTCGCTTGCTGGTTTCGGCCACTCTGCAACATTTCGTTCGGACCGACGAGCGGCGACGCGGGAGCCCCTGCGGCCCCTGTGCTATCAGGAATGCCTGAAGGCGGCGCCGTGGGTACCATCGCGGCTTGATTCGCACGGATCTCCTGTTCTCTGCGCAACCTTTCCAGGTTTCCAGCGCTCTGCTTGAGCAACTCCTGCACCTGAATCAGTTGCTCGTTCACATCGCGCAACCCACCAAGCAGCCCGCCCTGTACCGAGGTGAGCCGATTGCTCATCACCTTCACCGAATCACTCGCCACCGCCAGCGTGCGCATCGCGGCCGCCAGCGCTTCGCGTTGATCGGCGTTGGCCTTCAGTTGCTCGGTACGAAAACTTGCGAGATCGGACTGCACTACGCGCACATCGTTACGCGTAGCAAAGCACCCGCCAGCTGCAAACAACGCAGCAAGCGGGAGCAGGCGAACAGCGCGTGAGGTGTGCGCGATCATGATGGATTATGGTTGTTTGAGAACGCTGCCACCGGCCGTGATCTGGAACTCATCACGACGGTTGCGCGACCAGACGTCTTCCCCTTCGCCCTGCACTGCGGGACGCTCGGCACCAAACGAAATCGTTTCGATGCGTGAAGCATCAATACCGCGATCGGTGAGGAAGCGCTTGACTTGTTCGGCACGACGACGGCCGAGTGCAAGGTTGTACTCGTCAGTGCCGCGATTGTCGCAGTGACCGGCGATTTGCAGTTTCACTGCGGGGTTTGCGTTGAGCAGCGGAACCTTTTTCTCAAGCATCGCTTGTGCATCGGCGCGAATAGCGTCGGAGTCGTACTCGAAGTAGACAGTTTCGAGGATGACGGCGCGAACGGTGGCGGTGACTGCTTCCACACTCGGACCGTTGTCGCGCGGCGCGACAGGCGGGGTGGTTGGCGGGGTGCTTACCGGCGTGCTCGTTGGCGGCGCCTGTGTTGGCGGTGCCGCTACGACATCGGGCTTTTTCTTTTTGCACGCACCGAATGCCAACGGCAACGCAACGAACAGAACGGCGAAACGAGAGAGACGGGGCATAGGGCGACGCTCCAAGGGCTTGGGGGCGGATGTAGTGAAGCACGAATGATAAAACATCGAACGCACTTATGGTGTGCCGGTGAGTCGTGGTGACCATGCGGGTGCACGGGGGAGGCTACCTCGGGTGAGCTGGCGAGCAGAGCCAGTTTGCGTGTCGATCACCCAGAGCTGCTGTGAGAGGGAATTACGGGCAGACGCCACTATGAGATGCCGTGAATCCGGCGCCCACGATGGCTCAGTATTTCGTCCATCGCTTGTGACAAATTTGGTGGATTGATCTCGGACGTTGACAATCATGATCTGAAAAGACGGCGCCACTCCCGACTGATACGCTACAAATCGACCGTCGGGAGACCAATCCGGACTATCTCTCCAGTTGCGTTCACCCACACCTCCGCGCGTGAGCAACTCGGGGTTGGACCCATCGATATCGGATACATACACATCCTGACTGCCGGCCCGATCTGAGCTGAATGACATCCGTAGTCCGTCCGGGCTTACAGTTGGTGATACACTGGCTTTGCCGTGACCGCTGGTGAGTCGCATGGGTGTTCCACCGGTCAACAGCACCGAATAGAGATCAGTACCGGACGGCGCGTCGCGCGCGAAGAGCACATTGCGACCATCCGGGGTGACCACTGGGGCGAAATCACTTCCCGCAGACGATCGACCACCGGTTAACGCCTTTTGTGCGCCTGTGGCGACGTCCATCAACATGATCGGGCTGACGTCGTCTTCGCGACGATTGTAAACAATGGCGCGGCCATTCGGAGTCCACTTCGGAGACAAGCCTCGGGGCGTTACCGGCCCCGCATTCGCACCATCACTATCCACCAGCCAGATGCGGTTATCACGCACATACGCAATGCGCGACTGCGCGATGCCACGCTGCCCCGTGATCCACTGCTCGATCTGATCGCTCGCGCCATGCACCGCCATGCGCCAGTCCTTGTTGCCGGGAATGCCCGGCAACATAAAATCCTGTTTTTGCATAAGGAGCTGCTTGCTCACATCGTGCAACTCGACATGCAACGTTCCACTGGACAAAACAGACGCCTCAACAACGCCCTGCGCACCCAGCTGCGCGAACAGTGCGTAGTTCACCGCACCGGTAAGCCCGGGGGCCGAGCCGGCGGGCAACATGTCGTAGCGATCGCTATAGCGGAGATCCCGCGTAAGAATTTCGGTGATGCTGTCACCAGCCGTTCCCTTCACGAAATCCACCATCAGCCTGACTTTTTCGCCACCGCGATAACGTCCGTCAATTGTGACGCCATCAATTCGTGGCTGCTGTGCCCGGGCCGATGATGTCATCAATACACTCGTCATCGATGCAGCGGCCACGAGCAAGAGTTGGCAAAACTTGTTTGCCGTGTATGATCGCGTTGGTTGCCTTGTATGGCCCATTGGCTTCGCGCGGAAGTCTGCGTTCACGATGTGTTAGAAGAGATTCTTGTCAGTCGGCCGAAACGTGTAGTACACCGGAAGAGCGTCATCGCTGAATCCACCGGGCAGCGCACCAAAAAGTCGCTTGTTTCCAACCGATTCGATCGCGCCTTGCCCTTCAAGATCGAACGAACGATTGCCGGAGCGTTTCAGGATCTCGATGTCCGTAACGCTGCCATCGCGATGAATGACAAAGCGTACTTCCGCGATCCAATCGCCACCCCTGTCCCAGTTAAAGGCCAGAATTACCTGGCGCTGGATATTCTCGAGGTACCAAGGGAACGGAAATTGGATCCCCTCAACCACCATATTTGTGACATCCGTACCACGGCCCTTGGTTTGCCCGCTGCCCGCGACCGGCGGGGCTGGCTTGGCCACGGCCTTGCGAGCGTCCACGGCGGACGGCTGCTTGGTCTTTACCTGATTGGGCGTTGCCTTGACCGGTTTGGGCTCGGGTTTCGCCTTCGATTTCACAGGCTCAACCTTCTTCGCCACTTCGGGCGGACGCTCCGCGGCCCTGGGCGCTTCTGCCGGCTTGGGCGCGGTTTCAACCGGCTGCTGGTCCGCCACGACACCCATCTGTTTCTTGAGCCCCGCCGCCCCAATCAACTCAATGCGGTACTGCGGCGGACGAGCCGGCGGCGCGATGCCTTTCCACACCACAAACGCGACCAACGCCGCAACGTGCAGTGCAATGGAAACGGCCATGCCGCCACGAAAAGCGTTGGGCGAACGCGAAGCTCCGCCCGCTATCGCGCGCGCTGGCTCAATAAACGCGGGGCGAGTCGTGCTCATTTCCGGTTGTCATCGAGGGGCTCCACCACCATTTGAATGTTGGTGACTCCCGCTTTCGACATCATCGCAAAAAGTTCGATCACGCGCCCGTACGGCACATTTTGGTCGCCCTGCAACGCCACCGCAGTTTCCTTGCCCTTACGCGCGGCAAGCGCTTTGAAACGACTCGCGAATTCAGCCGGCGACAAAGACGCGCCGTCGACCGTTATTTTGCCATCTCGTTTTACCTGCACCACGATGGTGCTGCGGGATTCCAAGGCGGGGGCATCGGCATTGGGCAGATTGACATCGAGCCCGCTTTGCATCATGGGCGCGGTGATCATGAAAATCACCATGAGCAACATCATGACGTCAATGAGCGATACGACGTTGATCTCGCCGTTCACAGCCATGTTCTCGCGACGGCGGCGGCCACGCATGCTAAATCTTCTCGTCGCGTACCATCAACGCGATCAGCTCGGATCCAAAACTCTCCAACCGGTTGTCCATGCGGTTGAGACGCGACGCCAGCAAGTTGTACGCAAACGCCGACGGAATCGCGACGGCCAACGCGGCCGCAGTCGCGATGAGGGCTTCGGAAATTCCGGGTGCGACCGAAGCAATATTTCCCGATCCGGCCGCCTGAATTCCAGCGAATGCCGAGATGATGCCGACCACCGTGCCGAACAATCCGATAAGCGGACTGACCGAACCAATTGTCGCGAGCCACGGAATCATCTTGCCCATCTCTTCACGCTCATTCGAGGCTTCGGCGTCCAGCACAAGTTTGAGCGCTTCGACCTGCGACGCAGAAAGACGCGCCGACCGATCGGACGTCGCAGAAAGTGCCGGCCTCGTCACATCGAGAAATCGCACGGCGCGCGCGTACACGGCCACGTACGGATTCGGCTTTGCACGTTTCGCAAAAATCGTGGCTTCGTCGAGCGTGTCGGCTCGTTCAAAATCATGCACGAATTCGCGTCCCGCTTTTTCCGCTTTGCGAAACGAGGCCCACTTGGCCAGCATTACGCCCCACGACAACGCCGATAGACAGCCGAGCAGCACCAATACACCCATGGACAGCGGCGAGAGCCCAAGCACCATGTCGAGCACGCTTTTTGGCGCTGCTCCTTTCACCACAGTCAATTGCATCAGCACACCCACGACTGGCGCGAGCATCATGCGTTCGAACTCGCGTGTTGTTGCTGGAAATACGCGTACGTGTTCGCGAGCCCTTGCTCGAGCGACACCTGCGGTGTCCAGCCCAATACTTCACGTGCCTTGTCGGTCTTGAGCGCCGAACGCATCAGTTCACCTGCACGTGCCGGCGCGTAGTTAACCGGACTCGTAGCGTTGGAAACATGCTGCAAGGTGCTGACCAACGTATTCACACTGGTTTCAATGCTCGTGCCCACGTTGAACGCGCGCGCATCGAGTCGGCCGGGAGCAGGCAAAGCTCGTGTAGCGGCCGCAAAATTCGCAGACGCTACATCTCCGGCGTACACATAGTCGCGCGTTTGTTCGCCGTCGCCGTACACTGTCAGCGCACTGCCCGCGAGCAACCGTTTGCAAAAAATTGCCACGACCCCTGCCTCCCCGTGTGGATCCTGTCGCGGTCCGTACACATTGCCATACCGAAGTGCCACGGTATCCAGCCCATGCACACGCGCGTAGTACGCGAGGTAGTACTCCACCGAGAGTTTGGCGATCCCATACGGCGACTCGGGATCTTTGCTGAACGTCTCGGCGCTGGGTGGCTGATCAAAGTCGCCGTACAGTGCGCCGCCGGTGGAAGAGAACACCACCCGTGTCGGATATTCGCTGACCTTGATGGCTTCCATCAGATTGAGCGTGCCGAGGATGTTGCGCTGCGCATCGTAAACGGGATCGGTCACGCTGCGGCGCACATCGATTTGCGCGGCAAGATGACACATCACATCGAACTTCCCGTCGCGCACCAGCGTCGCGGCCTCAGGGGACGTGATGTCGCCTTCGACAAACGTGGCAGCAGGCGGCAGATTTTCGCGACGTCCACTCGAGAGGTTATCCAGCACGGTGACCGCATATCCTTCAGCCACCAATCGATCGGCCACATGTGAACCGATAAATCCGGCGCCGCCGGTCACGAGTGCTTTCTTGCCCATGCCTTGCTCCTCTCGAGGGATTCAAACGCGCAAATGTTCGCGCAAAAAAATTCGGCGTCGCGGATTCACCGCGGCGCCGACTTCGGACGTTCGTCGTGGCGCAGCGATATTTCCCTTGGGAATTACCGCACGCGCCACAATGTAAACGTTAGCCGCGCACTTTGCTGTACCTGTTATGCGCGAAGCAGAATGTTGATAGTTCCGCCGTGCGCGAATATGTGAGCCGCGACTACAACACGATTACTGTACCCGGCCCACGAGACGCGCGGCGCCGCCCACCGAAATTCCTGGCTGATCCTGGCGAATCACAATGGCGGTGCTGCCAAACGCCGTTACGCGCACAACGCGAACCAACGCCACTCGCTGCTCGACGGCATCTGGACCAAGTCCCTGACGTTTCACCAATGCAAATTGATCGCCCGCCTTCACGCCTTCGCGTTCACCGGCTCCCAGCATCAGGAAGGACTGCACCGATGGCAACAACGCGTCACCCGCAACCCACACCACTTCGGTTTCTGGCGCGGTCGCCGCGCGTGGAACCACGATCAGTGCAACGTCGCTGCCAATTGCGTTGCCCTCGAGCGGGAGCAACTTCTGCCCTTCCTCGATGCGTCCTGTTTGCTGAATAACGCGGGCGACGACCGGACGACCCGCTTCCGCCTTGACGACTTCAAAAACACCCGTCGGCGAGACCATCTGTGCACTTGGTTTGAGCAACACCTCGGCATCCACGCTTACAAAACGTGCACCAACCACCGCTGGTGTTCCTGACGGCAGCGTGATCTCCGCTTCGTCGACCAACACGAAACGTTCGATACCGCGAAAACTTGCGCCGGCCGAGCCAGCTCGGCGACCGACTGCTCCGGCTTGAAGCACCGTCGTTGGGGCAACGGCGTACGGCGCACTCGCATATTCGGAATTGCGCGGACGCGCCTTCCGAGCAGGCAACACCGCCAACACCGCCTCTTCCGTCTCGACGGGATCATACGCGTGCCCCTGGAAAATCGTCGATACATCGGCACCGCGGGCGCCGCGCTGCGAAGCGAGGTCAGCACCCCAGATCTTGTTCACGACGGTGTTGACCGGTTCGTCAAATGCCATCCCTCCCGACTCGATGATCTCGGCCTCCGCCGCAGCGGCTGCGATGGCCGAGGAGCCGGCCGTCGCTTTCAGCTGGGGCTTCGACGACACTCGGTCTGCAGCCGCGGGTCCCGTTGTCGTGGCCACGTTTCGTGGCGCCACGGACCTGGTGCCTTTCGGCAACGCCTTGGGCGCGTCCTTGGCCTCAGCATCTGCTTTGTCGGCCGTCTGGGCCGCCAAAGCACCGTGCGCTGAACCTGATGTGGTGCCGGGCGACGCCTTCACTATGGGTATCTTCGCGACCGGCGTCGCGGGTGCCGTTGGAGGCACGATCTTCACCTGTGCACGCACGATGCTGGGAGTGAAGAGAAACAGCAGCGTGACAGTGGCAACCAGCGCCACGAGGGTTGGAAGCAGTACGGACGCTGGTTCTGCAGCCGGTGCGGCGACGGCGTGAGATTTCGTGGGAGCTGGCATCGGTGTGGACCCTGGAAGAGAAGGTGCTGCGAACACTGCAGGAATCGCTCACAGACAAAGTGGCGAACCTACCCGATTGCAGACGCATCCAACCGCCGCAGGTCACGCCATAAACCCGCCGCACCAACCGATGCAAAACAAAACGGGCAGCGCGTCGATGACGGCTGCCCGTGGTGCTACCCTTTATTCCCGCTGTGTAACAGTGTTTAGAACGGCAAATCGTCGTCTTCGTCCTGGAGCGCGCCCGGGAAGTCATCGAAGTTGTCGGAATTACCGCCGGCATTCGTACCGGCCGCCGGCTTGGTCGAGCGCTGCGGCGGGGCCGAGCGGCGCGGCGGTCCGCCTTCATCATCGTCACCACCGCTAGCGCCGCCTGATCGACCGCCGAGGAGAATCAACTCACGCACTTTGATTTCGGTGGTGTAGCGCGTCTGTCCGTCCTTGTCCTGCCACTGGCGATA
>Ga0105047_10000833_pt1 | contig 53984 bp, 46 predicted proteins | sample MAT04_FD_78384 | JGI IMG/M metagenome (GOLD analysis project Ga0105047, IMG submission 78384) | Freshwater microbial communities from Lake Fryxell liftoff mats and glacier meltwater in Antarctica - MAT-04 (megahit assembly) | ecosystem: Environmental > Aquatic > Freshwater > Ice > Liftoff... | reverse complement strand
ATCCTTTTTACCACGGATGACACAGAATTACACGGATCAGAATTAGAACCTGAGTCAGGATTCTGATCCGTGCAATTCCGTGCTATCCGTGGTCAAAGCATCTGGATGCTTAGGTCTTCCCGGGTTTCGTGGTTTTCGTGGTTAGAAAATCCGGAATCACGGGGCAGAGACCCACGCCTCGCCAAACTCCTCACGGCGTCACTGCGGCGCCATCGCGGTTGGCGGGGCAAGGTCCTTGACGAAGTTTTCGGATTCGCGGATGGCAGCCTCCATGTCGGCGATCAGGCGGGACACATCGGTGTCGAGTTCGCGGCTCGTCGTGTCGAGCGAGGCAAGGGCGCGGGCGTTGAGGTTGTGCTTCAGGAAGAGCACCTGGTCGCGGAAGGAGGCGAGCACGGGATCCATCCGGGCGGCCGAGCGGTGCAGCAGGCGCATGAGGGTGTCGTAGCGCCGGCGGGTGTTGTCGAACTCCCGCTGGCTTTCCCGGCGCAGCGAGGCGTTGGAATACTGGCCCAGCTCTGTCTTCCATTCACTGAACAGTGCCCTGGCCACATCCTCGACGCTGGCGATGCGGGCGTGGACTTCCTTGGCGCGGGCCTCGCTCTTTTCCAGCTCGCTGTTCAATTCCTCGTATTTCTTCTGCAGGTCGCCGCCATCCACCTTCGTCACGGCAAGGAAATGTTCGAGCGCGCTGGCGAACTGCTCCTTGGCCTTGGTCTGGGACTGGCGGGACTCGTCCACGCGGTTGACGAGAATCTCCCTTTTCGGCACGCCGATCTTTTCCATGGCCGCATAGTAGGTGCTTGAGCAACCGGCGAGGGCCAGCAGGAGAACGAGGGGTAGAAAGCGAAGCATTTTCATGGTGGATAGACGACCGCGGAAAGGGCCGGGGGTTCGGATGATTTTTACCACGAAAAACCCGAAACACACGAAAAGATCGGGCCGATCTCGATCCTTGGCCGCGAATTGCGCGAACCGACGCGAATTACTCCCAAGCTCCGATCCATTTTGACGACGGATAACACGGATGGCCACGGATCAATCCCCTATCCAACCATCAAACATATTTCACCCGTCTGAGATCCATCCGTGTCCGTCCGTGTTATCCGTGGTCAAAAATTCCGGACGTCCGGCCTTTCGGATGCTTTGGGTTTTTCGTATAAACAGATTGAGGTCCGGAAATTAGCGTCCCTTCGCGTAATTCGCGGGGAAAATCAGGGCATCGCAGTCGCTTCCTGGACCAGGGCGGCGATGCCGGACGGGAGTTCCAGGCCGTGCGCCATTTCCTGCGCGGGGGGGCTGAGTTTGCGCCACGTCTTTTTCAGGATATCCACAAACTTCTCGCGCGGATATTCCGCGTGCTGCGAGGCGAAGGCGCCGATCTCGTTTTCGAGGAAGACCAGCACAGCGGCGTCTTCGAGGGCTTGAGTGCCGGGGTTGGTTTTCAGGCCCGACTTGGACACCCACGTTGCAGCTTCTTCCGCCTCGGTGCTGGAAACCCCGGCCGCAAGCAGCAGCTCCTTCGCGCGGGTGGCTTGTTTGCCGTAGAGCGATTTGCGCCAAGTGAGATAGCCAACCTTGCCCTCAGGAAAACTCGCGCGCGGCACGGACCAGCGCTCGAGGTGCTGGCAGCGCGCCGCGAGCCGCAACAGCGGCGAGGCTTCGGGGACGAGGCGCGCCACCCACGCCTCGATCCTGCCGGCGTAGACCAGTTCTGCGGGGCGTCCGTCAGCGGTGAGCGTCGGATCCGCGGCATGAGCGACGTCGATCAACTCGCGGGCGCGGGCGTAGGGGTCCATCCGGCGAGGGAAGCGCAGTCAGGGGTGGGCGGCAAGCCGGTGGTGGGATCGTTCCGAAGTGAGTCGGGCGTGGGTCGGGCTTTACGCCCTATAATCAGCGTCGGAAATCGGGGATAAACCCCGACCCACGGGGAGGGGCTTTTAAAACGGAAACCCGATGGAGAGCATCAGCGTGCCGGAGGGATCCGCTGGGCGGGGATTGAGATTGTGCCCGTATTCCAGGCGCACCGGCCCGATGATCGTCTGGTAGCGCACGCCAAGGCCGATGGAGTACAATTTCTCCGAGAAAGGATAGTCCGACAAACGCGCGGCCTCGCCGAGGGCGTCGGCGAAGACCACCGCCGACCAGCTCTTGGTCAGCGACTGTTCCAACTCCACGTTGGCTTGGACGTAGGATTTGGCGCCGACAAACCGACCGGTGGCATCGCGCGGCGCGGCGTCGCCCCGCTGGTAGCCGCGGATGGAGCCCTCGCCGCCGGGGAAGAAGAGCACGCTGACGGGGATGCTGGCCTGAGCCGGAGCGCCGAAGGTAGTGACGACGCCATGCGCGAGCCCAAGGTGGATCCAGCGCCCTTCGCCCCACGCGGTGTGATAGGAACCCGCGAGGATGAACTGTTGGTAAACGATGTCGCCACCCAGCGCGTGGTTGGCGAGTTCAGCTTGGGCGGAAAGCTTGTAGCCCTTGTGCGGCCGGAGCGCGTTGTCGCGCCGGTCCCGCACCACCCCGAGATCGATGCTCCCGACATCCGTGGCCTCAGCGTCCGTCGCCTTCGTCGCAAGCTCGTTGTCAGTGTCCAGCACGTGCTTGAACGTGTAGCCGGTGGTCAGCGCCACGCCGAACCGGCGCAGGGGCCAGAGGACCGAGACGTTCGCGCCATATTCCTCGTGCAGGAAGGAAGGTTCTTGCCGGTGCAAACCAAACAGTCGCGCACTGCCATCGAGTGTGGAACCGAAGAGCTCCGGCACCGTGTAAGTGTAGGTGCCCTCCGTGCTCTTCATCGACTCGATGAGCCTGAGGCTGCTGGTGTGGGCGCGGCCGAAGAGGTTGTAGTGTTCCCATTCCAGTCCGGCGCGCAGTTGTTCGTAGCTGCCATAGCCCGCCAGCAGGCTGACCGACTGGCGCCGGCCTTCGGTGAGATCGTAAACCACATCGCGGGTCTCCGCGTCCGGTGGGTCATAGCGGAGGTCCACCGTGCGAAACACGCCCAGGCGGGAGATCCGGGCCGCGCTGTTGTCGAAGCGGATCGGGTTGAGGAGGTCGCCCCGTCCGGCGGGCACCAGGCGGCGCAGGGTGGAATCGTGCGTGTAGTGGTTGCCCTGGAACTTCACCGCGCCCACGTGCACGACCGGCCCCGGCGTGATTGCCGCCACCACGGTGACGGCCGTGGTGCCATCGGCGCGCGGAGCGGTTTTGGTCGTCAAATTTATCTCCACGTCCGGATGACCGCGGGCGTAATACCAGTGTCGCAAGGCTGTGGTCGCATCCTGCCGCCAGACGGAGCTCCACGGCGTGCCGAGCGACGCGGCTGCGGGCCGTTCGGGGGGCGGGCTGTCGTCGGCAATGACAAAGTCCAGCGTGTCCACCACCCAGCGCCGGCCTTCCTGCACCAGGACGTCAGCGCGGACCTTACCCGTAGCCCGGTCGATTTCGACCGCGGCGGCAGTGACGACCGCCTCGGCATAACCCTGCTGGTGCAAGGTCAACTCCAGGTTGCCCAGCGAACGCTGGAGGCGTCCGGGCGAATAAACGCGTGCGGACTTCAACGGGATGAGCGGCTCCCGGCCGATGAAAAAACTCCGGGCGCTTTTTTCCGGCAGCGCAAACAGGCCGGCGAAATGAATCTCGTCCAGGATGAACTGGCGACCGCGCGTAATCTCGAAGGTGGCGCTCGTGGCGGCCAACGGACGCGGCAGCGGGCGTTCCAAATGGGCATCGAGCGGATAATCGGACTGGGTGCCATCCGCGAGGACGACGTGCGCGATGATCACCGGCTCAAGATAACCTTCGTCGGTGAGCGAAGAGGTCAGCACCAACGACGCGTCCTCAATCGTGCTGGCATCGACGTCGGATCCGGTCCGGTCGCCGAGCAGGATTTTTAGCCGCTGCTCGGCCTTGCGGTTTCCGATCCAGCCGAGGCCGTTCACGTGCAATTCGTCCGCGGCCAGCACGGGGCTGGTGGCGCTGAAGAGCGCGAGGAAGAGCAGAACCATCAGAACCCTCGCGCCGGGGCGTTTTCGAGTTGGGCAGCTGCAGGGGCGCAGTTTTGCTGCGCCCTTTCCCGCGATCCCCGGAGGGCGCAGCAAGACTGCGCCCCTACGGCGGTCTAACTCTGGGACCAGATAAGGCTTATTTTTTTTCATCGGGTGGCGGCGTGCTCTCCTGGATGAAAACGCGGCGTTTCAGGTCCACGTTGTAGCTGTCGTATTGATCGTATTCGCCCACGAGCGACCAGCGTTCGCCGAGCTTGTATTCCAATTCGTAGGTTTCCCGGCCCTGCGCGGAAATCTGTTCGCCCGAGCTGATCTCCAGGCGGTCATCGCCCCCAAAACCGAGGTCCTCAAACACCCCGCGCCCGAGATAGGCGCCGAGCAGGGCGAGCCGCTGGACGCTGGAACTGGCCGTGCCGTCGCTGGGGGGACGCCCAGTCATGACCATCAGCAGCACGTCGGTCGCGTCGAGCGCGGGAGAAGAAGACATGGCGACGACGGGCGTGGGCAGCAGGCCGGTGACATCGAGCCGCACCTGGTAGTCGCGCCGCTGGGACGTCGCCCGCAGGTTGATGCGGGCATGGAACGGATCGGCCTCGCTCAGCCGGAGGGTGCCCTGCTGGACTTTGAAGGCGGCGAAGGGGAACTGCACGGAGCCCTCGTCCACGCTCAGGTCGCCGACGGCGCGGGGTTCGCCGAGCGTTCCTCCGAGGTGAAAGCGCGCCGACAGGGTGCCATTGAATACCGTGGTGCGAACCTGGATTGCGCGCGAGCCGCGCACGTCAATATCCAGCGGCCACGAGCTAAACGGCGGCTGGGTGACCGCAAAATAAGGCGGCACGCGCGTGACCGACTGCAGCCCGGTCGGCAGCAGGCTGTTAAAATTTGCCAGCGCGAGGCTGTCCCGCACACGGACCGTGCCCGTCAGGCGCGTCACGCCGGCGGGGTTGGTTTTCGCCTGCAAATCCAGATCGCTGCGCACCAGCAGCGCCGCGGAGCGAACGAGCGGCAGCTTGGTGCCCTTGAGCGAGAGATCCAGGTGGGGAAACGTCCCGGCCGCCAAGATGATGCTGCCCGTGACGGTGACGGGTTCGCCGCCGAGTCTCGCGGTGAGGGAGCGGACGTCCACGGTGCGACCGGTGAGCGCGAAGTTGGCATTGATTTCCTGGAGCGGACCGACGAGCGGCAGGGGCCGGGACGAAGCGTTGAGGATATGTAATTCGCCGGAGAAATGTCCGCCGCGGGAGAGCGTGACCTGCGCGCGCAGCCGGCCAAGGGCCGCGATGAAATTGGGCGCGCGGCGCGCGAAGGGCGCGAGATCCGCATCGGGAATCTCCAGTTTTCCCTCGGCCTCGCTCCAGTCGAACTTCCCTGGCGACTGCCACAGCTGGTGCCAGGCGTCATCGGTCATCGGGAGTTGGCCGGAGGCTGACACCGCCTGCCCATCGAGCTTGGCGGAAAATTCCGTGATGGTGAAGCGCGTCCGGTCGAAATGGATGGCGACGTTCAGGTCCTCGGCTTGGGGCAGCGAGGCCCCGTTTTTTTCCACGGTATACGCCAGCTTGGCCGCGCGCAGGCGGAAGTCCCCGGCAGGCTGCCGGAGGGTGCCACTGAGGCTGATGTTCGCCTCGGGCCGGACGAATTCCAGCCGCGTGGACGCGGCGAGCGCGGCCCACAGCGGTGAGTCGGGGTCGGTGGTGGCCGAGAATTCGAGCGGAGCATCTTCGTCCCGTTGGAGATGGGGCGTCGGCTGGAGGTGCCAAGTGAGCGGCAGCCGGCCGGTGGCGCGGGTCAGTACGCGGTCGCCATCGGTGATGGTCAGTTCCTTGAGTAGCACGCCTTCGGCATCGCCGCTCGCCACCAGTTTAACCTGCGCCGGCTGCGAGGGCAGGGTGATCTGCGCGGTGAGCGTGGTGTCAAAGACGAGCATGCCCTCGGCGATCCGACCGTTGAACTGCAGGGTTTTCACCTGCCAGGCGGGTCCGGCAAGTGAGATCCAATCCTGCAACCACGCGGATTCAAAGGGGCCCAGCGCGAGCCGTAAGCTGGCCTCGGGTCCGCCGTGACCTTGAAACGTCAGCTGACTGACGGGGCTGATGAGTTGGAGAAATTCCACGTCCCAGTTCGGTGACCAGGTCAGCCGCGCCGGGACGTTGAGCTGCCAGACGAGGCCGGCGGCGGTGTTGAGCTGGATTTTGTCGAATTTCAGACGCTGCGAGTTGAGGGAGCCGTCGAGTTCAAGGGAGCTCCGGGCCGCGGTGAACCGCGCGGACCACGCATTGGCTTGCGCGCCGGTGCCCTGCCACGACGCAATGAGGAGCACGGGTTTGAGTGGCGGCCAGTGCAGGCCGGCAAACTTGAGCGAGCCATGGTGCTGCGGAGCGTCGAGCGGGCCGTCGATCACGGCGGCGATGTCCGCGGTCTCCCAGGTGACGCCTGCCGGAAGCCAGCGACTGAGCGCGGACGGACCCAGTTTCGCCTGCAGGACGCCCGTGACTTCGCGTTCCTTCCAGTCGATCGAACCGTGCGCATCGATCCGGCTGGTTTTATCGAGCTGCGCTTCCAAGGTCGTCAACTCCAGCAGCGGCCAGTGCAGGCTGCCGGTGGCGCGGGCCTGCTGCAGGGTGAAACCGGGCAGCATGACATCGCTGGATTCGAGTTCGAAAGTCTGGCGGGCGGCGACGGTGTCGCCGTTGACGCGGATAACGCCCTTCACTGCGCCTTGAGCTTTAATCCACGGAAGTTTTGCCAAGTCGGCCTGCACCCTGAGCTCGGCGGATTCAGCCGCGAGGGGACGATCGAGGCTGAAGGTGACAGGGGCGGTCAGCTTGGCCGTCGCGAAGGGAGCGTTCACGTCGAGGGCGGTGAGGGTAAGTTCGCGCAAAGTCCCGTGAGCCGTCGCGTGGGCGGAAAACGACGGGGCCTTCGCGTCCTTGGCGGGATCGGCGGTGGCGTCCACGGCCAGCGTGAACGCGCCGGCGCGCCAGTCGAAGCGGGCATCGCCCTGCACGAGCACGTAGGGCGCGGCGAGTTTCAGGCGGGCCGCGGGCAGCGACCAGTGCTCCGCCGTGGCGGAAAGTTCTGCGGGCGACCAACCTCGGGCGGAAAAATTCGCCGACAACTGCACCGGCTGATCCCAGACGGTGCCGCCTCCGTTGAAACCGGCGCCCGACCAAACGAACTGCAACTTGGCGTCGGTTTCGGCGCTGGAGCCGGTGAAATTGAAGGAGCCGTCGGGCCCGGGGACGGCGGTGACGTTAAATTCGAAGCTGCCCCGTTTTGCACCGGTCAGTGCGAGCGTCCCGCGATCAAAGGTGAGGTTAGCGATCGTCAGGTTCAGTCCGGGCCCCTGCAGCACGCCCTTTTTCAACTGCGCATGCGGGAGCCAGCGAACGAGCCGCGGCCAGACGCGCTCATGCAGGAGCACGCGCAGATCCGGCGGCCCGTGGATCGCGGAGGCGGAATCGGGCGTCGGAGGTCCGGGGTTGGCCGTGATTTTCAGCGCCCAATTTTCCGCCTCGAGCGCGGGGCCCGAGCCCAGCCACTGGGCGAGCCAGAGCATGGGCGTCGGGGCGCGGAGGGTCTCGATGGTGACGGTGACCCGGTCGCGCTGGTAAGTCGTGTTGCGCAGTTGGAAGTGCGCATAGCCCTCCCGCTCGTAACGTTCGAACGTGATATTCCGGGCCCGCAGGATCGGGCGCAGGGCAAGGCCGAACCACCACGGGAGCGAAACCAGCACCACGACCAGCACGAGCAGGGGATAAACGAAAATTTTCAGCCATCGGGACATCAACCACCCCTAGACCGAGAAAGTGGGACAAGGTTACGAACCAAACGCTTCATGAACGTGATGATGCAGAATACTTTAGGGTCCGGGTGGGCGGGGCGCTCCGCGCGCCGAAATCCGCGCGCGGAGCGCGCGGACCACCTGTTCCGCCGTTGGCGTCCCCCGAGCCGAATTTGACCACGGATAACACCAGTCGACACGAATCAATCCCGATTCCGTTCAGAATCTGGATCCGACGGCCCCTAAGACGGGCGATCGCTCAATCTGCGTGCTTGTCGAGCAGAGCGAAGAGCCCCGCCTTGGCCAAGCCTGCGGCGGGCAAGTCGGCTTTAAAAAACCTGTTCCTCGAGTAGCTGGAACAGCTCCGCTTCCGTGATCCGGCGCTGGCTCATCGAGTCGCGTTCGCGGAGGGTGAAGGTCTCGCCGGGCTTCTCGATCGTGTCGAAGTCGATGGTCACGCACCAAGGCGTGCCGATTTCGTCCTGCCGGCGGTAGCGTTTCCCGATGTTGCCGGTCTCGTCGTAGAACACGGCGTAGCGGCGCTTGAGCTTCGCGTAGAGTTTCTGCGCCAGGGCGACGAGTTCGGGCTTGTTCTTGATCAGCGGCAGCACCGCCACCTTCACGGGCGCGATGCGGGGGGAGAAGCGGAGCACGGTGCGCTTCTCGACGTTGCCCTTCTCATCCTTCACGTCTTCCTCCGCATAACCGGCGCAGAGGACGGCGAGCAGGATGCGGTCAACGCCCACGGCGGGCTCGATGACGTGTGGGACGAATTTCTTCTTCGTGGCTTCGTCAAAGATCTCCTGCGGCTTGCCGCTGGCGTTGGCGTGCTGGGTGAGGTCGTAGTTGCCGCGGGCGGCGATGCCCCAGAGCTCCTGCACGCCGAACGGATAAGCGAACATGATGTCCACCGTGCCGCGCGAGTAGAACGCGAGTTTCTCCTTCGGATGGCTGTAGCGCGTAAGATGGCTGGAGGGGAGGCCGATGCTCTTCAGCCAGGCCTCGCACCAGGTGATCCATTCCTCGTGGCACTTGGCCCAGTCGGCGTCCTCGTGGATGAAATATTCCATCTCCATCTGCTCGAACTCGCGCGAGCGGAAGATGAAGTTGCGCGGCGTGATCTCGTTGCGGAACGACTTGCCGATCTGCGCGATGCCGAAGGGCAGCTTCACGCGGCCGGTGTCCACGACGTTCTTGAAATCCACGAACATGCCCTGGGCCGTCTCGGGCCGCAGGTAGGCGACGGACGAGGCATCCGTCATCGCGCCGACGTTCGTCTGGAACATCATGTTGAACGAACGCGGCGCGGTCAGGCTGCCGGGCTCGCCGGTGGCGGGGGAGGGAATGAGTGCGTACTCAGCTTCTGTTGCTAACGTGAAGTCCTTCATCTCCAACGGCAGCATTTTACCTTGGATGGCCTTTTTCCGTTTCATCAACTCGGCTTTTTCCTGAAGCTCCTCCTTGGTCCTTTCGCTCTCGAGGGCAGAAACGTAGCCGATCGGCGGAGGTAAATCGAAGTCAGTGTGGCTGTGTTTAGCGCGATCCTCGCCGTCGGATGTGGAGACAACTGTTTCGGTAGTAGTCTGGGTAACTTGGATTCCCTCTACCCGAACCGCGGCGAAGAACAACTGGTCGGCCCGGTAGCGCTGCTTGCTCACCTTGCAGTCCACGAGCGGGTCGGTGAAGCCGGCGACGTGGCCGGACGCCTCCCAGACCTTGGGGTGCATGATGATGGAAGACTCGAGGCCGACGACGTCGTCGCGGCGGCGGACCATGTCATCCCACCAGCAGTCGCGGATGTTCTTCTTCAACTCGGCGCCGAGGGGACCGTAGTCAAAGAAGCCGTTGAAGCCGCCGTAGATCTCGGAGGACTGGAAAATGAAGCCGCGGCGCTTCGCGAGTGCGACAATGGCATCCATGGAGACGGCGGCGGGAGAGGGTGTATCGGACATAGCCTGCCAGACATGGCGGGCGGGGTGGCGGCGGTCAATTTCAACCACGAATTCCCCCGGAATTTTTCACCACGAAAAACACGAAAGACACGAAAATCTGACCCCTCGATCTGGTTGCCCACGGAAGACACGGAGCACACGGAATCTTCTGATCCTCGATCCAAGGCTTGGTGGGTTCAGCCTTCCTTCCGTGTATTCCGTGTGTTCCGTGGGCAAAAATCCGGTAGGTTCGATTTTCGTGTCTTTCGTGTTTTTCGTGGTTAAATCCCGTTCCGGTGGGCAGGGTCACGGGCTTATGCATCGCCGCCTCCTCGGCCGCACGGGTCTCTCGGTTTCCTTGGTCGGCTTCGGCGGGTCGTCGATTGGCAGCGTGTTCCGGCCGGTATCCCAGGCGGAGGCGGATGCCACGGTAAGGGCCGCGCTCGATGCGGGGATCAACTACTTCGACACCGCGCCCTACTACGGGCGGACCGTGGCCGAGCGCGCGCTGGGCGTGGCGCTCACGGGAGTGCCGCGCGAGCGTTACGTGCTGGGGACGAAGGTGGGTCGTTATGGACATGAGTCGGAGGATTTTGATTTCTCGGCCGCACGCATGGTGCGCAGCGTGGACGAAAGCCTCGCGCGGCTGCGCTGTGGCCATCTCGATGTGATCCAACTGCACGACATGGAATTTGGCTCGTTGGCGCAGATGTGGAACGAGGCGCTGCCCGCCCTCGACCGGCTGCGGGCGACGGGCAAGGTGCGCTTCATTGGGATTACGGGGTTGCCGTTGAAAACCCTGCGAGCGGTTCACCAACATGCCGCGCCGGTGATTGATACCGTGCTCAGCTATTGTCACGGCACGCTCAACGACTCGACCTTCCTCCCGTATGCGACCGAGCTGCGCGCGGCAGGCAAGGGCGTGCTGAATGCCGCGCCCCTATCGATGGGCCTGCTCACGCGCGCGGGTCCGCCGGCGTGGCATTCAGGCACACCGGAACTGCGCGCCGCGTGTGTGGCCGCGGCGCAGTATTGCACGCAACGCGGCGCGGATTTGTCCGACCTCGCGCTGAGCTATGCGTTTGGGCTGGCCCCGGTGGATTGCACGATCACCGGGCTGGGGAGCGTGGCGGAAGTCCAGCGCGCCGTCGCGTGTGCGACGCGTGCTCCCGAACCCGCGCTGCTCGCCGGCGTGCAGGCGATCCTCTCCTCGGTGCAGGGCAGTACCTGGCCGAGCGGCCGCCCGGAGAACAATTGATGCCATGAAAACCCTCATCCTCCAAAGGCCCGGGGAACTCGTGCTGGCCAATACGCCCGCGCCCCCGGCGCCGGGCGCGGGGGAGGCGCGTGTGCGCGTGCATTGCAGCGGCGTGTGCGGGACAGACCTGCATGCGTTTGCCGGCCACCAGCCGTATTTCACGTATCCGCGGATTCCCGGACACGAGCTGGGCGTCGAGGTGCTGGCGGTGGGGCCGGGGGTGACCTGTGTGCGCGTCGGCGATCGCTGTGCGGTGGAGCCGTACCTCAGCTGTGGCCATTGTATCGCCTGCCGGCGCGGGCGGACGAATTGCTGCGAGACGCTCCAAGTGCTCGGCGTGCATGTGGATGGCGGTTGGAGGGAGGAAATCGTGGTGCCGGCAGGGAAATTGCACGGGTCGGCGAAGCTCACGTTCGAACAACTCGCGCTGGTGGAGACGCTCGGCATCGGCGCGCATGCGGTGACGCGCGGTGCGCCCGAGAAAGGTGAATCCACGCTCGTCGTCGGCGCGGGCCCGATCGGGCTGGCCGTGGCGCAATTTGCCGTGGAGGCGGGAGCCAAAGTCACGGTGCTCGATGTGAGCGACAGCCGGCGGGCGTTTGCGGCGCGGTGGTTGGGAGTGAATACGCTTGAGGGCCGCGGACTGACGCCAGAGAGCCTTCGCGCGGCGCTCGGAGGCGAACTGCCGACGCTGGTGTTCGACGCGACGGGCAGCCCGGCGGCGATGAAGCAGGCGTTTCTCTGGCCCGCGCAAAGCGGTCGAATCGTGTTGGCGAGTCTGGTGCAGGGGGAGATCGCGTTCGACGATCCGAATTTCCACCGGCGGGAACTTACGGTGCACGCGACGCGGAACAGTACGAAGGTGGAGTTTCAGCGGATCATCGCGTTGATCGAGTCGGGCCGGATCGACACTGCGCCATGGGTTACGCACCGCGCACTGCTGGCGGAGGTACCGAAGGTTTTTGCGGATTGGACGAAACCGGGGACGGGCGTGATCAAGGCGATGATCGGGCTATGACCACAGAATTTTTTACCACGAAAAACACGAAAATCGAAGCTGTCGGATTATTGCCCACGGAACACACGGAATACCCGGAAGGATAAGGTTAAACCTCCCAAGCCTTGGATCAAGGATCGGAACATTCCGTGGGCTCCGTGTATTCCGCGGACAGCCGGATCAGGCGTCCAATTTCGTGTCTTTCGTGTTTTTCGTGGTGAAAAATTCCGGTAGTTTCGATTTCCCGGTCGTTCGTGGTCCCCCGACGAAAACCTAGCGCTTCCGCGTCTCCAGGCTGGCGAGGATGGCTTGGGCGCGTTGTTCGGCGGCCTGAATGACAGCGGGCTGGGCGCGGGCTTGGGTGTAGCGTAAATGGCCCTGGGCTTCTTCGTCGCCAGAAACCGCGGCGACCTGAAACCACGCCAGCGCCTCCACTTCGTCCCGGGACACACCTTCACCTTGGATATACATGACGCCGAGGCGGTCCTGCGCGCCGGGCAAGCCTTGTTCGGCGGCGAGGCGGCACCAGTGGGCGGCCTGGCGGGGATCGGCGGGCCCGCCGTCGCCGTTGGCGTAGATCAGCGCGAGATTGAACTGCGCACCAGCCAGACCCTGCGCGGCGGCGAGTCCGAACCAGAGCCGGGCTTCCGTGGCGTCCTTGTTCACGGCCGGGTCTTCGCCGCTGATAAAAAGATAGCCGAGGGAGCTTTGCGCGTCGGCGTTGCCGAACCGCGCCTTGACGAGCAACTGCTCGTAGGCGGAGACGGCCTGCGCGACGGTGCCATCGGCGGCGAGGTAGCGCAGCGGCAGGTGTTCGCCGAGGTATTCGCGTTTCCAAAAAAGCCCGTCGCGGCGGTAGGTCGCGAGGTCGGTGAAGTTGTAACGGTAGCCCGGGGTGCGGATCATCTGCGGCGGGCCGGCGGGAAACGGGTTGTTGGCGAAGAGGCGCAGCACCTCGGGGTTTTGCCGGAGCAGTTGTTTCGCGACGAGTTCGTAGAGCACGGTGGGTTCATCGCGCGTGATGACCTGGATCTGCAAAGTGGCCTCGAAACGCGCGAAATACGGCGCCATAAAGGGGCTGACGTGATCGAGCCTTTGGGGAAAGTAGCGGAACTCGTAGGGCCGCCACGAGCGGCCGCCGTCGTCGGAGCCGACGAACTCGACCACGAGGTGGAAGGGGTCGAGCTTGGCGTAGAGCTGGTAGACGTTGGCGCTGCCGAAGCCGCCGAAGGCGAGACGGACGGGTTTAGTGAACAGATCGGTGACGCGGTTGGAGGGCAGGCCGGCGACGAGGGCAAAGGCGACGAGCGTGAGATAAAAATGGATCCCGAGCGCAAGGCGCAGACCGTAGCTCCGCCAGCGCGCGAGGGGTGGGACCGCGAGCGCGACGGCCCGGGCCGAGATGAATTGGCCCAGCCGGCGGAGGCGGAGGGTTTGCGCGGCGGCGGCCAGCATCTGGTCGTCGAAGAGCACGAAACCGAGCGCGAAGGAGGCGGTGTTGAGCCAGCCAAAATTGCACGTGAGCTGGATGCCGAGTTGCAGCGCGCTCCATAGCCAGAAGGCGATCCAGCGGCCGCGACGGCCGCCGAAGACCGCGAGCAGCGGCGCCAGGAGCTCGGCGGCGAAAGTCAGGATGAGTTCGCCGACGTGCCAGAAGTGCGGCAGCTGGTGGTCGAGATAGGCGAGGAGGGTGGGGCTGGGCGCGGTCTCGTAGAGCGCGTTCATCGCCGTGAGATTCCACCAGCGCGGTTCGCCGCTGAGGAGTTTGGCGATACCCGACTCGAACATCACGCGGAAGAGCAGCCACCGCATCATGAACAGGGCGATGGGGCGCACGGGCGAATGCGCGCCGAGCCTGGGCCGGTGGCCCGCCGGAGCGAAGGGGAGGCACAGCAGCGCCACCTCGAGCATGAGCCAGTCCACCTGCGGGTCGGAAAAAATGATCCAGCCACGCGCGAAGGACAGCAGCGTCACCCAGCAAACCAAGAGCGACATCCGCGGCCAGAGATTGAGCGTCAGCGCGAGGGCGGCCGCCATGCCGCAGGCTTCGACGGCCACGGCCATGCCCCAGCTGCTGCTGATCCAGAACAGGGTCGGCGCCCGGAAAAAGGACTCAAGCAGGGTGGGGTGCGCGGCCTTGAGCTGCGCGATCAGGCCGGACAGCGGGGCGAGTCCGTCGGGGCCGATCAGGGCGAGGCTTTCGTGGATGATCCCCGCGAAGATGACGATGAAGACGAGGCCCACCGCCCGCAGGATCAGCCAACGCGGCCAGAGGTAGGTGGCGTCGCCCCCCAGCCCGGAGAAATCTTTCAGCTGACGCCAGACGCCGGGAAACCGTGGCAGGACTGTATTACTGGCGGAGCCCATGAGGCGTCAGCTGCGCGCGGAGCACGGCGAAGAAAAGGGGCGCGGGGTCCGGGGGATGGAGGCGCATGGGGAGGGCGCGATACAGGTTGAGCGCGCGGCATGCGTCAATGGCCGGAGCGGCTCACGCCCTGTTGTGCGCCAGGCGCGGGGCGACGGCGGGGGGATGGGGAGGTTTTGCAAGTGTGACGAAGCCGGGGGCCGGCATGATCGGGGCGATGATTCAGCTCTGGGCAGACCGAATTTTTTTTACCACGAAGGGCACGAAGATCACGAAGAGAAGACAGTCGAACTTAACCACGGATTAAACCCAACGACACGGATCAAGCCCTCCAATCCGATTCAGATATTCTCATCCGTGCTATTGCATGTAATCCGTGGCTAAAATTCCGACGCCGGTGCCTGGGCTTCGTGACCTTCGTGCGCTTCGTGGTAAAACTTCCGAATGCGTCCGAAAGAAGGCTCGCGGCGGGGTGGCGGGATGTGCGACACAGTTTGTTTACCCGCCATCGCTCTATGTCCCACGATATGAAACCACCCCGCTGGCTGATCCTGGGTCTCTTGGGATTCACTTGCATGGCGCGCGTCCCAGCGGAGACCGGGACCGCTGCCGGGCCGACGGCCGCCCGCGTGGCCCAGATGGCGGCGTGGCTGCTCGACCGGCCGGGCGGGATCGGAGCGCCGGCCAGCGACCGGATCGCATGGGCGGCGGCGGCGCGTTTGTTGCCGGTGGAAGACGTGCTGGCGGCGGCCCGGCTGGCGGCGGAGCAGCCCGTCCCGGCGCTTTCCGATGATCTTTTTCTCGAATTTTCGCGGGATGGAACCCGCACGCATTACCAAGCGGCCAACCGGCAGCGGCTGGACCGGCTCAACCTGTTAGCCTGGGCGGAGGCACTGGAGCATCGCGGGCGGTTCGTGCCGGCGCTGGAGCGCGAACTCGCGGCGATTTTCGCGGAGAAGACCTGGGTGTATCCGGCGCACGACCCCAAGCTGGACAATTTCGCGGGGCGGGCGACGCAGGTGGACCTCGGTGTGGCCACGCGCAGCTGGGTGGTGGCCACGGTGCTGTGGTGGCACGCTGACCAGCTGGCGCCGGCGACCGTGGCGCGCGGGCGGGCTGAATTGCGGCGGCGCATCATTGATCCGTATCTGGCGGGGTCGGCCGGACATCTCCCGTTTGAGAATCTCTGGTGGTACCAGATCGACAATAACTGGAACGCGGTCTGCCACTCGGGAGTGGTCGGGACGGCGCTGGCCGTGGTGGAGTCCCGGGCGGAGCGCGCCCGGATCCTTGCGCAGGCGGAGTTCAACCTGCAGGCCTACCTCGAGAGCTTCGGTCCGGATGGCTATGGCAGCGAGGGGGTGAGCTATTGGAATTATGGCTTCGGGCATTTCGCGATGCTGGCCGAGGCGGTGGCCACCGCGACCGATGGACGACTGCACCTGCTGGCCGGTGATCATGGCGCGCAGATCGCGGCGTATCCCCGCCGCCTTGAAATCCTGCCCGGGATTTATCCGGCGTTCGCCGACATGAACCCCGCGGACCGTCCGTCACCGTGGTTCCTCGCACTCGCGGCGCAGGAACTGAATCCCGCTCCGTCAGCCGTGCCGTTGCCGCCGCTGGGGGTGACCGAGTTGCGCGAGCTGCTCCTCTATGAGAGTGCGTTGAAAGTGTTCGTGGCGTGTGCCACGGACGGGCTGACGCCGGCGTCGTCTGTGACTGCGTTCGGCGACCACCATTGGTTTCCCGACGCGCAGGTCTATATCGGCCGCGCTTCGTCCGCCTTTGGCGCCGCGCTCAAGGGCGGCAACAACGGCACGAACCATCATCACAACGACCTGGGTTCGTTCGTGGTTGCAGCCGGTCACACCACGTTGCTCGTGGATCCGGGCGCCGAAGTCTACACGGCGCGCACCTTCGGGCCGAATCGCTTCGATTCCAAGGTGCTCAACTCCTATGGTCATGCGGTGCCGTTGGTGGCGGGCCAGTTGCAGCGCGAGGGCCGGGAGTTTGCGGCGCGCGTGATCGCCACGGATTTTCAGCCTGCGGCTGACACAGTGGTGCTCGACCTGGCGGGGGGTTATGCGGTGCCCAGCCTGAAAAAGCTCGTGCGGACGTTCACGCTTCGGCGGGGAGAGCATCCGGCGGTCATCGTGGTGGACGCGGTGGAATTTACCGAGCCCGCGGCCTTTGGCACGGCGCTCGTCACCTTTGAGGCGTGGAAGGAAATCTCGCCCGGGGTTTACGAAGTCGGTGCGGGCGCGGACCGGGTAAAGGTGGAGGTGACCGTCGAAGGCGCGGGCTGGGAGCTCCAGCCCGAGGTGTTGCAGGAGGATCTTCAGGCGAAGCGACAGGCGACGCGGCTCGGCTTCAATCTCACCACCCCGATGCGGACGGCGACGATCCGGATGACCATCACTCCCCAGTGAAATCCGTCGCGACCGGCGCGGGGTCGGCGCGGTGATGGGCGATCCCACCACGGATTCCACCCCGGACACGGATCAATCCGAAACCAAGATCGTTGTTTCAGATCGATCCGTGCCTCCGAGTGACATCCGTGGTAAAGATATCCGATGCGCCCGCCGAGGTGCCGGGCAATGATTTGACCACGGATGACACGCCGCACCCGGGTTGGGATGTGTGCGGGTGGGCCGGGTGCTCCGCGCGCGGCTGATTGAGAGAAAGGCAACCGTGCGCGGAGCGCCCGGTCCACCTTTGCCAGGAGGGGCTTCCTGCGCTGGACTGGCGGGTGATTCCGATGACGAGAAAACGGATTGATCCGTGTTTCCGGGTGTAATCCGTGGTAAAAATTTCCGGTTCGCCCTCCCTCAGTACTTCAGCCTGACCTTCCGGTAGATTTTGCTGAGCAGCCACGCGGGGCCGATGGGCAGGAAGAGGATGTCCTTCAGGAACGACGGTTTCTTCTTCTCGATCTTGTGGCCGATGAACTGGCCGATCCAGGCGAGGACGAAGATGATGAGGCAGATTTGCCACACCGGCCAGTGAGCCCGCATTTCCAAGCGCAGGAGGATGCTCTGGCAGATGGCCATGAAGCCGAGCAGGCCCACCGCGAGCGGGACGGACAGCCAGGCGTAAAATAAGGTGACGAGGACAATGGCCACGATCGTCCAGTTGAACCACGGCAGGGTGACCTCCCACGACTCCGGGGTCGGAATTTCCCAGACGAAACCCAGCACGCTGAAGAAGATCAGCGGCACGCAAATCCAGTGGATCAACCCGTTGGTGTGGTCCTGGTGGCTGTCACCGTATTCGGCGAACCATTGATCGGCGGATTTCCTGGGCATGGGTAAAACGCTGACAGGACTGACGATAGTTTGGCGACCGCGGATTCTTCCGAGCCGCCTAAAACCCCAGCGGCACATTGACTGTCGTGAACTCCGGGTGCCCCGCCTTGAGCTTGGGGAGGAATAGCCAGCCACCCAGCGCCTCGATGACGCTGTTCCGGGCACTGTCATTGCCGATCATGCCGGCATCCACAAAAGTCACGGTGCCATCGTCGCCGACGGTGAGTGCGACTGTGCCCTCCCCGGTGGGCAGCACGGCGCCGCGCCGGAAGACGGGGCTGACGGTGAGAAACGGCTCGGCCTCGCGATCGGCGGTCGGGTTTTGGGCCAGATACTTCTTAACCGCCGCGTCCAGACGCACGCGGTCCCGTGCCGCATAAAATTGCCAGGCATAGTTCGTGTCGTTGGTCCGCACTTCCCGGCCGGTTTCGTCAAAGATTTGGACAAAAAACAGCGGATGCGTCGTCCGGGGCAGCGCGTGCACGGAGATTTTACATTTTACAGTTTGTGCCGCCGGCAACTCGGGCAACTCCCGCACGATGACCTCCGGCTGATTCACGGCGGAAAATATCACGACGACCGCATAGCCACCCTTCAGGGTTTTCCAGGCTTTCAGCTCCAGGGCCAGGTCGAATCTCCCCTTGGTGCAGGGCGGAGACATCATAAGTGTTGGCGCCGATGAGCTCCATGCGGAACTTGCCGCCGAGCCCGCCCCGCGGTGCCTCCACGAAATTGCTGCTGTAGCCGTCGGCCCGATCCAGGGAATAAACCGGGTCCGCACGAATGAGTGTCTCCTTGCTGTCCACCATCACATACGGGTCGTCATGCTGCACCCGCACCACAGGGAGCATCTGGTTGTTGAATTTCACCTTCAGCACGGACGGATGCGGGGCCGCCGCGGACAGCGCGGGCGCGAACCAAGCAAAACTCAACAGCAGGAGCGATTTTTTCATGGGGGAAGGGAATCAAAGTTTGGCGACGGCGGACTTTTCCAGGGCTTTCAGGTTGAGGTCGTGACCCAGGCCGTAGGCATGGACGGAGATGATCTTCATGGGGTGGGGCGGCTCTTTCATCGGGCCCGGCTGAGGGATTGGCAATCTTGGAGGGACAAGCCGGGCGATTTAACCGCGAAGGTCGCGAAGCGACGCGAAGTTTGAACCGAAGGCCCACGGAGTTCGGAACTTCCCGCGGATGGCGCGGATAAGCGCGGATTGAAAACCTCCAACCATCTCCGTATCCGCGAGCATCCGCGCCATTCGCGGGAAAGGATCAGGGTCTATTCTCCGGATTTCTTCGCGGCGCTTTGCGACCTTCGCGGTTAGTCGGATGGGCTCCGGTTCTGAGTCAGCGAAAAACAATCTCGTCGTTGAAAACCCAGCCGCGCTAACCTGTCGCCATGTTTGAGCTCACAGGCAAGGCGGCGTGGGGCACCGGTGCGGGTTCCGGCATCGGCCGCGCCATTGCGCAGCGGTTTGGCACCGCTGCACGTAGATGACGCGGCCGACGTGGCAGGACACCTTCACCCCCGCCGCGGCGCTGGAGCGCCTCGGCTTGCGCGGCGACCGGCTCGCGTTCGGGCTGGCGGGCATCGGGGGCGCGTGGGGGCCGGTGGACGAAGGCGTGGCGCGGGAGACGCTGCGGCAGGCGGTGGAGTTCGGGATCGGGATCTTTGATGTCGCGCCGCCTTACGGCACCGCGGAAAAACTGCTGGGCGAGGCGCTGGCGCGGCGAGCGGCCGGTGGTGAGCACGAAAATCGGCCGGGTCCCGGGCCGCGACGGGCTGGAGATCAAATTTGATTACTCGAGCGCGGGGCTGCGCGACGAGCTGCAGCGCAGCCTCGACGCTCTCGGCCTGCCGGCGGTGGACCTGCTGTTTCTACACGAGCCGGCCTATGTGCCGGGGGCGGAGCGTCCGCGTGTCGTCGCGGTGATGCACCAGCTGCAGGCCGACGGCTTGACGCGCCGGCTCGGCGTGGCGGGTGGGCAGGGCGCTGAATGGGACGGTTACATCGAGACCGGTAACTTCGACGTGGTGATGTTGTTCCGGCGCCTGGACGCGGCGATTCTGGACGGGCTCACGGCCGACCTGCCGCGCGTGCGACAGGCGGGGCTCGCGACCTACGGGGCGAGTCCGTTGCACATGGGCCTGCTGGGCAACCGGTATGGGGAGTTTGTCCGCGAGCGGCCGGACTGGGTCTGGCCGGCGCAGATCGAGCGGGCGGTGCGGCTGCAGGCCCTGGCGAACCGGCAGGGGATGCCCCTCTCCACGTTGGCGCACCGGTTCATGTTCAGCGTGGCCGAGGTGGACCGGGTGGTGATTGGCGCGCGCAACCCCGCCGGGCTGGCCGCGGCGCTGGCGGATTTTTCCGCCGGCCCGCTGCCGGCAGGGTTGTTTGATGAGATTTCCTCTCCCACGCTCGTCCCATGATCCAACTCCGCTCCGCCGAACTTTTCCGGATTCAGCTAACGGCGCGCATGCCCTTCCGCTATGGGATCGTGACGATGACGGAAGTGCCGCACGTCATCATGCGGTTGAAGTTCGAGATCGACGGGCAGACCCACGAGGGGCTGGCGGCGGACCATTTGCCGCCGAAATGGTTTACCAAGGATCCGAACCGCCCGCTGGCGGAGGAGATCGACGAGATGCTGGTCGTGATCCGGGCCGCGGTCGCTGGCGCGCAGACGATCCAGGCGGCGACACCCTTCCAGTTCTGGCAGCAGCTGTATGCCGCCCAAGGCAAATGGGGCGTGGCGCACCAGATTCCGCCGCTGCTGGCGCACTTTGGCACGTCACTCGTGGAGCGGGCGTTGATCGATGCCTTTTGCCGGTCGGTGGGGCTGTCATTCGCGGTGGCGTTGCACGAAAACCGCTTCGGTGTCGACTTGGGCGCGATGCATGCGCCGCTCGCGGGCACGGCGCCGCGCGACTGGCTACCGGCGGCGCCGCCGGAGACGGTCTTTGCGCGGCATACGGTGGGGCTGGTGGATTTCATCGAGGACGCCGAAATTCCCGCCGCGGACCGCGTGGACGACGGGTTGCCGCAATCGCTGGCGGCCTGCGTGAAATTTTACGGGCTGAAGCACTTCAAAATCAAAATCGACGCCGACGTGGCGCGGGCGAAGGAGCGGCTGCTGAAGATCGCCGCGGTGCTCGCGCGCGAGTGCGCGGACGACTACGCGTTTTCGCTCGATGGCAACGAGAGCTTCCGCGACCCGGCGGTGTTCGCGGCGCAGATGCGCGCGCTGCTGGCGGAACCGGCTCTCCATCAATTCTGGCCCAAACTCCTCTTCATTGAGCAGCCGCTGCACCGCGACGTGGCGCTCACGCCGGCGGCCGACTGGAAAGCGTGGCCGGAGCGTCCGCCGATCATCATTGACGAATCCGACGCCGAGCTCGGCAGCCTGCCGGCGGCGTTGGCGCTCGGTTATGCCGGCACGAGCCACAAGAACTGCAAAGGCATCTTCAAGGGCGTCGGCCACGCCTGCCTGCTCGCGCAGCGCCGCGCGGCGGGGAAGACTTCGATGCTAAGCGGCGAGGATCTCACCAACGTCGGACCGGTGGCGTTGTTGCAGGACCTGACGGTGTCGGCGGTGCTCGGCGTAACGAGCGTGGAGCGCAACGGGCATCACTATTTCGCCGGCCTCTCCCAGTTCCCCGTCGCGATCCAACAGCATATCCTCACGCATCACGGCGATCTCTACACGCGCAGCGCCGCCGGCTGGCCACGGCTCGACGTGCGGGAGGGCAGGATCGCGCTCGGCTCCGTGTTGCGCGCCCCGTTTGGCTGCGCGGTCGGGCTGGATTTGGGCGCGCTGGAGTGCGTGGGGTTGAAAGTTGAAAGCTGAGGCTTGGAAGAAGGGCGGTTCAACGGGTGGGCGGGCACGTCCCGGTGCCCGCATTGGGGTGGGGTGGACCGGGCGCTCCGCGCCCGGTTTTCTTCGGGGGTTGCCGCGCGGCGGAGCGCACGGCCCACCATGCGGGCACGGGGACGTGCCCGCCCACCCTCCCGTCATGCCACTTTCATCTTCCCACTTTCAACGACCGCGACACAGTCGCGGCCGGGCCGATAGCTTAATGGTTAAAGCAGAGGACTCATAATCCTTTGAGTCTGGGTTCGAATCCCAGTCGGCCCACCAATTCCAAATGTATCCTGGGTGATGCCATGGGCGGGCTCTGGTGGCTCGTCCAAAGCCCCATGTCCCCAATCTTTGACGAAGAGCCAATCTTTGACGAAGAGCCGGAATTCCCTGTGCCCTCGGATTGGTAACTCGGTGAACTCTGTGCCCAAGATCCGGAACGGATTGGGCCACGGGGGGCACGGGGCGACTTGGAGGCCACGGATCCAGACTCGGTAATTCGGATCGGCGGGGCGAATCCCAGAAGGCAAAGAGCACCTGCCGTTTCCCCGACCAGGCGACCCTCGCCGCCTGGAATTACTTCATCACTACGCCGAAGTGGGCAGGACGGAAGGATTCCCCATCGCCTCCTGAGGTTGCCATGATTGGTTCAAACTCGGCGCGTGATTTTGCGTGAGCCAGAAGTCCCTGATGGAGCGAATGAGAGCCTCAAGGTTTTCCAAGCCCAGCGGTTTGATCAGATAGGCGTTCGCCCCGAGCCGATAGGCTTTCTCGATGTCTTCTTCGCTGCCGGAGGCTGTCATCATGAGGACGATAAGATTCCGCGTCTCAGGCCGCGCGCGAATGAGTTCCAGCACCTCGAAGCCGGTGGCGCGCGGGAGCCGCACATCCAGAATCACCAGCCCCGGCAGCGGGTGTCCCACGCGATCGGCAAAAGGGCCGGTCCCTTCGAGATAGTCGAGCGCCGCGCGCCCGTCGCGGACGACCCGCAGCTCATTGGTGATACCGAGTTTCTTTGTCACGTGTTGAAAGAAGAAGACGCTGGCGTCTTCGTCTTCCACCAAAAGTAACGGGGCGGTCATCACGGGGGTCACGGACAGCAGAATCGACCCACGGTCTTGAAATTTCTCGACTAACCCAACGTGCGTTCGGCCGGGAACCCGGGCGCCTGATGGAGTTCGATCCAGAAGCGACTGCCTTGGCCGAGCTCGGACTCGAAGCCGATGCGCCCACCCATCCGGTCAACCGCCTTGCGCACAATCGTGAGCCCGATGCCGGTCCCTTCAAACTGCTCGGTGGGATTCAGGCGCTCAAACATCTGGAACACCCGATCGCGATCCTTGGAGGCGATCCCGATGCCATTGTTTTCAAACCACACGCGGACGACGATCTGTTCCGCCCAGTTGGCCAGGGGTTTTCCGTCAGCGGCCGGCCAGGGAATTTGCGAGGATGAAGCGGGGACTTCCTCGGCCCAAATCCGGACGTGGGGTACGACGCCGGCGGCCACAAACTTGACCGCGTTGCTCAGGAGATTGGACACGCATTGGGTGAGCAGGCCCTCATGTCCAAGTACTGGCGGCAGGGGGCCCTCAATCTTGATCGCCACGTCCGGCGCCTGCCAACCGGGATAGGTCACAATGATGTCCCGCACCAGCCGATCCAAGTTCACCTGCATCAAGGGTGCGTCGGCGCGGGAAATGCGGGTGTAGTTGAGCACATCCTGGATGAGGGAATCCATGCGGCTCGCCGAGCTGGCGATCCGTTCGAGATAGCCGCGCGCGACCGGTCCCAGCTCGGCCGCATGTTCCAGCTGGAGGAGGCGGGCGAATCCCTGCATGCCTCGCAAGGGCGCCCGCAGGTCGTGGGCCACGCTGTAGGAGAAGCCCTCCAGTTCGCTGACGGTCTCCCGCAGTTTCTCGGTGCGCTCGACCACCAGCAGTTCGAGTTTGTCCGCTTGGTCCGCGAGCTGCGCATTGGCTAATTCCAACGCGGTTTCCGCGTGGTGGCGCACCGCGATTTCCGTCGCCAGACGCGCATTCAATTTGTCCGCCTCGGCCGTCAGCTCATGCTGGTGGAGTCCGGCGATGAGCAATGCCTCGTTGATGGCGGCGGCGCTGATCGCCGCGGCGTCGAGGGGATTTGTCATGGGAAGGAATCCTTACTTGGACTCCGGTGGAGGGGTCAGCGAGGCGATGACCCGGCGCAATTCGGGCATCTGGATCGGCTTCACGAGGTGGGTCGCGAAACCGGCGGCTCGCGAGCGCGCGACATCCGTCTCCATGCCGTAGCCGCTGAGGGCAATGCCGCGGAGCCCGTAAGCGGCGTGCAATTGTTCCATCAGCTCCGTGCCGGTGCCGTCGGGCAGGCCGAGATCCGAAATGACGAGGTCGAACAGTTTCAGCTTCGCCTGCGCGAGCGCGTCCGTCACCGTGGCGGCGAGGGTGACATGATGCCCGTCGCGCCGGAGCAAGCGGCCCAACACGTCGAGCGTGCTGTGGTCGTCGTCGACCACCAGCAGGCGTAACGGCAGAATCGGCCGGGCCACCGGAGGCGAGAGCGGCTCGACAATTCCCGCGGCTGGTTCGACGGCGCCGGGAAATTCCACCAGGAAGGTGGCGCCACAATTCGGGCCGGGGCTCCGGGCGGAAATGCGCCCGCCATGCAAATCCACGATGGCCCGGGCAATGGCCAAACCGAGTCCGACTCCCCCAAACTGATGATCGCCGGCCAGGCTTCCCTGGTCGAAAGGCTGGAAAATTCGCTCCAAATCCTGGGCCGCGAGGCCGACGCCGGTGTCCGCCACCTCGATCTTCAGCCACGATTCTCCCTCGGCGCCAGCGGCATCGCTGGTCCGGACCTTGATTTTGCCGCCCGGCGGGGTGAATTTGACGGAATTGCGGAGCAGGTTCCAGATGACCTGCTGGAAACGCGCCGGATCGACCACCAGTCCGCTCTGCTGCGCGTTGAAGGCCTGCTCGATCGCAACGTCCTTGAAGCGGGCGTCTTCCCGCACGATTTCAATCGCGCGCCCGATCAGCGAATGCGCTTCGCAGGGCTCGCGATGGAGATTTATTTTCCCATGGGCGATCCGGGTGACATCGAGGAGATCATCGATCAGCCGGGCTTCCAGGGTGATGTTGCGCTCCATCATGCTGAGTTGCGCGCGGGCATCAGCGGGCAGCCGCAGGTCCTCGCGCAAGGCCGTGGCGGCCAGCAGAACGGGGGTCAACGGGGTGCGGAGTTCATGGGAAAGGGCCGCGAGGAAGTTGTCCTTGGCCCGGTTGGCCTGCTCGGCGAGGCTGCGCGCGATTTGGGAATCCTCGTTCGTCTGGCGCAAGGCGAGTTCCTGCACTTTGCCGCGGGCCAGCTCGAATTGGGAACGCGAGTTCGATTTCTCCGCCTCGGCCCGCAATTCGTGCTGGTGCAGGCCCGAGATCAACAGAGCCTGGTTCATCGCGACCACGTTCTGCTGGCGGTCGGAAACCTGGGTCAACTGGACCACCAGCCGGACCGGGCGGTCCTGCGCATCGAGGGTTGGCCACATCGCGAAATTCCACCAGACAGGATCCGCTTGGGAACCGTGGGGCTCAGCTTGGGTTTCGCTCTTTCCCGTCCGGTAAATCCGGTCCAGCAGCGGGACACAGCGGGCGCCATGCAGGACGACTTCCGCGAAGGGTTTTCCCACCAGCTCGTTGGGCTTGTTTCCCATCAGCCGGCAAAACGCCGCGTTGACGAAGCAGATGACATGGTTGCTACCCTCCACCTCCAGCATGGCCACGGGCGAGCGATCGATGATCGGCGCGGCGCGGCTCCGCGGCAGCGGCGGATCCCGGGGGGGGGAAAGAGGAGGGCTGTCCATGGGTGATCTACTTCAGGGCTTTGGGTTCTGGCGCGGCTTCCTTGCGGTCGCCCATCCGTTCCGGCAGGCCGCTGGTGAGCCGCGCATAGTCGGTCCGACGCGGGCTGATGATCACGACGCCAGTCTGGTCGATGATATATTCCCGGATGTCCTTGCTGTGGTTGCCCCCGCGCATTTTGACGATGACCATAATCTTGCGCAGCTCGCCATCGATCTCGACGTAGCGGAGGCGCACAATGTCGTCCGTGAGGAACGAAATCGCGTAATTACTGAACTGAAACGCCGTGAAGGAATCCTCGATCTCGACGGTGCTGACGATCGTGACGCCGGCGCCCGTCAGCGCGGCAATCATGCGATAGAGCGACTCGCGGAAGTCAGCCCGGAAGCCGGGCGCCAGCGCCATCTCGAAGCCCACCAGCGAATCGATCGCGAGACGCCTGGCCTTGGTGCGTTTCACCGCGTCAAGGATCTCCTGCATCGTTTCGTCGACCGACAGGTCCAAGGGGCGGAGGTAGAGAATTTCGAGTTTCCCGGAATCCAGCCCCGCCTGTAGGTCCAGCCCAAGGCCTTCGGCGCGGCGCGTGTATTTGGCGGGACGTTCCTCAAAAATGATGATCACAGCCGGCTCCTTCCGGCGCAGGCCGGCGGCGATGAACTGCGTCGCGAGGACGGATTTGCCCGTGCCGGAAGGCCCCGCGATCAGGACGCTGTCGCCTTCCCGGATGCCGTTGCCCATGAGTTTATCGAGCTCGGGGATGCCCATGGAAAGGCGGCGGGTGCTCTGGGCCTTGGCCGTGGTTCCGGTCAGGCCGAGCGTGCGGGAAAAAGCCTGCATGCCGTCGTTGCCAATGCGAATCGTGTGGAGGCCAGGGACCGAGGCCTGCCCCCGCAACTTGATGACTTGAAGTTTGCGCACCACGGAATTGCGCTCCGGCGCCTGCGACAGCCAGATCAGGCCATCGGCCACGGTGAACAGCGGATTATCGCGTATTTCCCCTTCGGTGTATTCCCCGATCAGAAACGTCGTCGCCTGATAGCTCGTCAGCAGGATCGCCAGCCGCTGGGTGAACCACTGCAGTTCCATCTCCGTGGCCGTGCCGGCGGGCCGTTTGCGCAGGACGGTGCGGAACGAATCCACCACCACGACGCCCGGGTTCAGCGCTTCGACCTGTTTTTGGATTAATTCGAGCACGGCATTCAGGTCCTGCTCGACGACCGTGTCGGTAAGATTAATGAAGCGGATGGAGGTGTTGAGTTTGGTTTCGTCGAAAAACGAATACTGCTGCTGATAGCGCAGCATCTTGATCGCCGGCTCGCCGAGGACAGTGAAGTAAAGCGCTGGCCGCGCCGGGGTCGCGTTGGCGAAGATAAACTGGTGGGCGAGCGTGGTCTTGCCGGAGCCGGGCGCGCCGGCGATGACATTGAAGGAAAATTCGGGCAGTCCGCCCCCGAGGATCTCGTCGAGTCCCCTGACGCCGGTCGGCAACTGGCGAAGGGTGACCTTGCCCACGTGCGTGGGGTTGTTTTTGGCGCGCGGGGTGGCGCCGACAGGTGGTTTTTTCATTTCTTGGCTCCGTTGAGTTTCAAATGCTGGTTGACCGGCTTCGGCCACACGTCCTGCACGAAGCGCAGGGTGAGCGATTCGCCGATAAAGGTGACGAGCAGGCCCAGGGTTTGCTCCACGAGCTCGGCGCTGCTCCGCGCCGCCTCGGGGGTGTCGAGCTGGGCGGTCTGTTCAGCGGTCAATTGGAGGGAGCCATCCGGCGCCACCTGCAGGCCGGCGAGCCACGGCGCTTTCGCCTTCGCCAGCACCAACGCGCGACTCAGCAGGCTACGAAACCCGCCGACGCCGGTGAAGGTCGACAGCGGCGCGCGAAGCTTTTCGCAAACGTCCAAGGCGGCGCGACCCCCTGACTTGGCGGCGGGGTTGCGGCCGGCTTCCTCCTGGATTAGGCGTTGGACAAGCGTCTGCATGGTCAGCAGTTGGATATCATCCCGGGACTCAGGGTTGTGCGGGAAACGGTACTGGTCCGCTGCGCCTTCGCGACAGCAAAACGATCCGTCTGAGAGTGCGAAAGAATGCGGGCAAGCTGGGTGCGGATGATCGAGCACACGGCGAAAGCAGCTGAAAACATACCGCGAGTTTACCAGCGCGCGGACCCCCGATGATAGGGGGTGTGCACCCCAGGCAGGAGTTTTAGCTTATCGCCAATTGGTGGCACCCTGTGTTTAATGTCGGAGAGATGGATAAACCATCGGCACTCGCGGATGGAATACTGTGGGCACTTGCATCTGGCACGGCAATCGCGAGTTATACCAATCGCCCATAGCTTTTGGCGCGGCGGCGCCGGCAGGGACGGACGAGAGGGGTTGGGAACACGAACGCGGTCGTTGAAATTGAAATCGAGGATTCCCGTGTTTGACAAATATGCCTTTGAGTGGACATATTGTCCTCTCCGTGAGATTAATTAAACGAAGCACCCTGCGCTACTACGCAGCTCGGTTTCCCAAGGCCAGCCGGCCATTGGACGATTGGGCTCGTCTGGTGTTCTCCGGCTCGTGGCGGAACCTCGTCGAAACCCGCCGCATGTTTCCGCACGCCGATCAGGCAAAGGTGAAGAGCGGGAAAACCGTCACCATCTTCAATGTATGCGGCAATAATTTTCGTCTGATCACCGCCATCCACTATGACAGGCAGAAAGTATTTATCCTCAACTTTCTTACCCACGCTGAATACTGCCGCAACGTTTGGAAGAACCGCCTATGAAAACCGCCACCTCCACTTCAACGCCTTACGCGAAAATTCCCAAGACCTATGCCGGGCTGATGGGAATGCACCTGCTTCGTCCCGTCCGTGACCAGGTTGATGCCGACAATGCCTCAGAGATGATCGACCTCCTTGCCGGACACACCCTGAACCCCGAGCAAGCCGACTACCTTGATCTCCTGAGCGACCTCTATGAAAAATGGGAGCTCGGGCAGTTTCCTCTCAGCCGTGCCACCGGTTCAGAGTTGCTGCGTCTCGTGCTGGCGGAACGCAACGAAGGTAGCGCCGACTTCGCAAAACTGCTCGAGATCGATGTATCGTTGGCTTATCGGCTTTTGCGGGGAGAACGGCAATTGACCGCAGTTCAAATCCGCAAGGTCGCAAATGCCTTCGGGATCGATCCGGTGGCCCTCTTACCGTGAGTAACGCCAGCGCCTGCCGCAGTTATTAGCGCCACTTCCGTTCTTGTTAAAATCGCGGCTCCTCCACCAAATTCAAAGGGTAGCCTGGTTGAGGCCATGAGCGGGCTCTGGTGACACAGAGGCGGGTGGGAGGTCACGGAGGAATTCTCGGTGAGCTCGGATTGGTCACTCGGTGAACTCGGTGCCGAAGATCCGGAACGGATTGGGACACGGAGGGCACGGAGGCGACTTGGAGGTCACGGAGCGAGACTCGGTGGATTCGGATTGGCGGGGTGAATCTTTTGAACCACGGGTGCCGGGAAATTCGGTAGAGAAGTTATTCTGGCAAAAGAGAAGTCGGCGACACGATGCCAGTTGCGCGAGGCAATCCGCGTGAATTGGATAGGTTTTCCCACTCCGCTTACGTTCCATGAAAGCTAAAACCTCCTCCGCGCTCACGCTCACCAACCGCCAGATGGCCTGGCATTTTGACTGGAGCAGGGGAGCGCTCCACACCACGGGATTTGAGAACCGGGTGTCGGGGCAAAACTATCCGCTATCGGACGGGCGCGAACTGGCGCTGGTTTTTTCTGCCGCGGTTGATCGCGTGGCCGAGCCCTTGGTGCGGGTGGATGATTTTGTGGTCCAGCACGCGCGACAGTCCCGGCCCGACCGGGCGGAATTCGAGCTGCGGAGTCCGTCGCGGCAGATCGGCGTGACCCTGCGCTTCCAGCTCGATGGGCCCACGCGGCGCAAGTGGGTGGAGGTGATCAACACCGCGCGCGAGGAAGGCTTGCTGCTCGGGGTGGAGCTGGACGATTTCACGATGACGGCGCCATTGACGGGCGGCGGGCACGGCAAGCCCGTGTTCATCGCCGACGAGATTTTTGCGGCGATCGAGCATCCGGTTGGGGACAACAAGGTGACCGCGCAGCGCCTGCAAATGGCGCATTATCCCGGTCGACGGTTGCCGCCGAAGGGAAAGTTCCGCAGTTATGTGGCGCTCGTCAGCGTGGCGGCTCCCGGACGGGCCAACGCGGAGTTCATTGACTACATTCAGGCGCGGACCAAACCGCGGCCGAAGCTGATGTCGGTCTACACGCCGTTTGGCATCAACAACCAGTGGGGCGCGCACCCGACGTTGAGCGACGAGGAGACGATGGATGTGCTCGAGCTGACGGCGAAGCTGCAGAAGAAGGGGGTGCACTTCGACTACTTCACCCTCGATACGGGCTGGGTGGATTTCAGCTCGGATCTCACGAAGTTCAAGCCGACCAGTTATCCGCACGGCCCGAAGGCCATGCTCAAGCGCAGCAAGGCGCTGGGCATGAAGTTCGGCCTCTGGTTCGGCACGACCTGGGGACTGCAGTCGTGCTGGGATTACCCGCCGGCCTTCGCGGACGGCAAGCCGCCCACACAGCTCTATCGCGAGGGCTATCACCTCGGGGCGGACGGCGTGTTCTTCTGTTTTGGCGAGGACAACTACTACTCAATCTTTAAGAAGGCGGTGCTCCACCACGTCCGGGAGAACGGGATCAAGTTCCTGAAGTTCGACGGCGGCTATTACCACTGTGACAAGACCGAGCACGGCCACCTCCCCGGCAAATATGCGACCGAGGCGATGTTCGAAAAACTGATTGATCTGGCCGGCAGCGCCCGCGCCCAGGACCCGGATGTCTTCATCATGTGGTATTGGGGCCTCGGCTCGCCCTTCTGGGCGATGTATGGCGATGCGATTTTCGAGTCCGGGCTGATGATGGAAGGTTCCGGGACGAGCCCGGTTCCCACGCTGTATTACCGCGATTCCGTCACCTTGGCGCAGGACCAAAACGCCTATCACGCGAAGACGATCCCGCCGTTGGTGAAGGACAGCCTGGGCGTGTGGTTGTCCGACAGCCGGTGGGGCAACTTCATGGGCATGGAACGCTGGCGCGAGTCCATCGTCATGGACCTCGGCCGCGGCAGCCGGCTCTTCCCCAACCTGTGGGGCAATCTCTACACCCTGACGGACGCGGATGTGGAGTTCCTCGCCTGGATCCAGGCGTTCGCGAACCAGCACGCGGCGTATTTCCAGAACCGGCGGACGATCCCCGGCGATCCGTTTCAAAACGAGGTTTATGGCTATGCCCACGGAAAGAAGGGACGGAGCTTTGTGTTTCTCCACAACGCGCATTTCGCCGCGCGCCCGGTGAAGCTGACCCTCGACGGCAGCCTGGGGCTTGAGTCCCGTCCGGGAAGCAAGGCGGACCTCATCACCCATTTCCCCGAGCAGAAACAGCTGCGGAATCCCGATGGCGGGGCGTGGAAAATCGGTGGTGTCGCCGAGTTCTGGCTGCGGCCGTTCGAGACACTGATGCTCGAGGTAGCTCCCAACTCCGCCGAGCCTACGGCGGGCAGGCCCGCTGTTAACGCCGCTAGTAAATCCGCTAGCAAAGCTGCTAACAAAGCCGCTAACAAAATCGTCAATCGACCCGCGGGAAAGACGAAGCGTGGCGCTTGGCGCGACATTTCTGCGTCACAGGCGGCCGAGCTCGGCGTCGCGCTGGCGCTGCGCCCAATCCCGCCCGCGGAGCGACTCGATGCGCGCTTCGCGTCCGCCGAGTTGTTTGTGACGAAGAAATTCACCAAGAAATCCTACTATTTCGAGGTGAAGCTGCCCGCGCTCGACGGCGACCAGCCGATCCTCGCGTTGGTCGTGCGGCTGCGCAAAGGCGAGGAGGAGTGGCGCTATGCCCCGACGGTCGTGCAACTCACCCAGGCCATTGTGCGCGTGGGGGAGCAGCACGTGCAAATGACGCCGGTGCCCGACGGACGTCAGCACGGCAATACGCAGTCGTATGGCTGTTCCTGGCTGGTCTGGAAGGCCCGCCTGACGCCCGAGTGGTCGCGTGCGACGGTGCGGTTCGCCATCCACGCCCATTTGCCCGGCGACGTTGAGGCGCGCGTGGAGGGATGGGTCCTCCAGCGCTGGTGGGAGGAACGCACGAGGCCGTCAGGCGACGGCTATTACACGTACGCGCCGTCGTGAACGATGGAATGCAGGGCGGGTCTCCGACCCGCCATTGATGCGGGGGTAAACCGGGCGGTAGGTCCGGCCAAAGTAACCTATTGGGTTACAGTGGCTGGGAGGATTGAATGGGTGGGCTGAAGGCGGGTCGAAGACCCGCCCTACATCCCTTAAAACTCGTCGTAGGCGATCCGGCTTGCGGGCACGTCGAGCCGGCCGAGCATCGCGAGGCACGCCTTGATCATCAACGGCGGCCCGCAGAGGTAATATTCCACTGCCGCCGGGCTGGGGTGTTGCGCGAGGTATTGAGCCAGCACGACTTCATGGATGAAACCGGTGGGGCCCGTCCAATTGTCTTCCGGTAGCGGCGAGGACAGCGCGAGGTGGAAGGCAAAGCTCGAGTGCTCCGCGGCGAGGTTTTCGAAATAGTCGGTGTAGAAAATTTCCTGCCGGGACCGCGCGCCATACCAGAAGCTCACCTTACGGGCGGTATGTTCGGATTCAAAAAGGTGGGAAAGATGCGCGCGCAGCGGCGCCATGCCGGCCCCGCCGCCGATATAAACCATTTCGCGCTGGGTGGGTTTGATGTGGAAATCGCCCGCGGGTCCGATGGCCGTGACGGTGTCGCCGGGCTTGAGATTGAACATGTAACTTGATCCCACGCCTGGCGGGCAGTCCTGGCCCGGAGGCGGCGTCGAGATGCGCACGTTAAAACGCAGCTGGCACTCGAGCTGGTGGCTGCTGGCGATCGAGTAGTTGTTGCGGCGGCCGGCGGCGGGATGGCGGACTTCAAAATCGAACACGTGCTGGGCTTCCCAGACTGCGGCGAAGGGCGCGGGGATATCAAAGTCGCGGAAGCGAATGCGTTCGTACGCCGGGATGTCGAACTGCAGGTAATCGCCCGGCGTGAAGCCGGGGAGCGGGCCTTCCAGCGGCTCGAGAACGAGCTCCTTGATGAACGTCGCCACGCTGCGGTTGCTGACGACGCGGAACCGGTAGGTTTGGGACTCGCGCGCGCCGGCGCCGCCGACCCGGAGGATGTTGAGGTGCAGGCGGCCGCCGCGTTCCTCGAGCGGGAACGTGGCGAGGCCGCGGCAGACGGGCGCGCGCGCGGGGGAGCCGTCCACCAGGTTGAAACGCCCGTTGTGTTTGGGGCACTCGATGATTTTCCCCTTCACCAAACCGTCGGCGAGGTGGGTGTTGCCGTGCGTGCAGACTCCGTCGGTGGCGTAGAGTTTGCCCTCGTCGTCACGGTAGAGCGCATACGTTTTCTTCCCGTGGTCGAAGCGGATCACATCGGCCCGGCCGAGGTCCGCGGCCGCGCAGATTTCGATCCAACCTTCGGCGTTGGGTGCGGCATCCGAGGACCGAAATCCGCCCTTCACGCCGGTGGGAGAGGGCAGCGGACGGCGGACATAAAAACCGGGGTCCTTGAGCTGGCGGCGGATGGTGGGGATGATCTCGCGCCACGCCGACAGGATGTTCGGGTAAGGCGGAGGCATGTCGTGTTTCACGATCGCGTGCAGCTTCGGCAGCGCGTGATACGGCACGAGGGGGAACATGTGGTGCTCCACATGGTAGTTCATGTTCCAGTACATGAATCGGTTGACCGGGTTCATATACACCGTCCGGCAGTTGAGGCGGTGATCCAGGACGTTTTCCGCGAGGCCGCCGTGTTGGGTGAGATTATAGACATACAGCAGCCAAGTCCCGAAGACGTTGGGCAGCCAGATGAGGAAAACGGGCAGCCAGCTGTGCAGGTAAACGGCGAGGGCGAGGGTCCCCAGATAGGTCAGCGCGTAAATCCGGGCGCGGAAGAAGACTTTGGGAAACTCGCTGGGCGGCGTGTAGATTTTCTCGTCCGCGGTCATGCGGCCGAGGGAGTGAAGCAGGATGCGCTTCGGATACATCGAGCTCAGGCAGAAGAAGCCCATCGCCAGTCCCTTGAGGTCGGGGGGACGCGGAAAATTGATTTCAGGGTCGCGGCCGACGACGATGGTGTCGCTGTGGTGCCGGGTGTGGCTCCAGCGCCAGGTGGTGGCTTCGCGTTTCACCATGAATGAGGCGATCTCGTAGAGCGCGTTGTTCATCCAGTCGGTCTTGAAGGCGGTGCCGTGACCGGCCTCGTGCCAGCGCGAGTCGGAGGTCTGGGCATACAGCGTCGCGTAAATGAAATAGGGGAGGATGACCCACCACGTGCCCCAGAGCCGGTAGGTGGCGTAACCCGTGAGGAAGAGCAGGCTGAACCAGATGATCGTGTCGCGGATCGCCGGGCCATCGCGGCGCTCGAGCAGCTTGCGCATCGTTTCGCGCGGCACGGGGGTTTGATACCAGTCCGCCTCGGCGAGGCCCCGCTCGATCGCGAGATGAGCACTCACGCCGGTGAGGCTGTAGTCGAGGGTCGAGGACGGGGCTAAACCAACAGGGGTTGGGATCATGGGGCGCCCTGAATTGACGGGCCGGCCGTGGCCGGGTCAAAACGAAAGGCGGGTCCCGGGCAGTTTCTTTGATTAAAGCCGGCGGCTCATGATTCTTGGCGTTGGGGGCCTCGGCCCAGCCGGCCCACCCTCACCCATTGGTTTTCCTGATGCCTGAAGACGCCACCATTCAAACCGCCGATCAGCCCCGGACGGTGAAGTCTCTGTCCGCCGACTTGCGCGCGCTGGGCCTGCGGGAGGGCATGACGTTGCTGGTGCATTCTTCGCTGAGTTCGCTCGGCTGGGTGATCGGCGGCGCGCAGGCGGTGATCGAGGCGCTGACCCAAACGCTGGGCGAATCGGGCGCGCTCGTGATGTCCGCGTATACGACCGATAACACCGAGCCGCGGGACTGGCGGGATCCGCCGATCCCCGGGGCATGGTGGCCGCGGTGCGAGAAAGCATGCCCGCCTTTGATCCCGATCGGACGCCCACCCGGGAAATGGGGAAAATTGCCGAGACGTTTCGGTCATGGCCTGGCGTGAGGCGCTCATCCCATCCGGCGACGAGTTTCTGCGCTTGGGGCCGGCTCGCTGAAGTGATCACGCGGGACCACGGCCTGGAAAGCGGTTGGGGCGAAAACTCGCCGCTCGCGCGACTCTACGATGCCCGCGGGCAGATCCTGCTGCTGGGGGTGGGACATGACCGCAACTCGTCGCTGCACCTGGCGGAGCATCGCAGCGACTGGCCGGGCAAGCGGACGTTCGAGCAAGGCTCGGCCATGGTGGTGGACGGCAAACGGACCTGGGTTCGCTTCCAGGAACTGTTTTCCGAGCCCGATGATTTCACGGCGATCGGGGCCGGCTTCGACGCGACCACTGAATGCGAGGCGGGAAAAGTGGGCAGCGCCACGGCGAAGCTCATGAGCCAGACCGAGCTGGTTGATTTTGGCGCGAAGTGGATCCGAGAAAACCGGCGGTAACCCGGCCTCCCTTGACGCTGGCACAATAATGTGCCACCCGTTGCAGCGATGAGTTCCGCCGCCCTGCAGATCAAAAAGTCCTTGGCGGACGCGATCCGGAGTAAGATGGCCCAAGAGGGCCTGAGCTTGTCTACCTTCTCACGTAAAATTAACACTGAGCGTAATGCGCTCCGCCGGATCCTCGACGAAAAGAGCACGTCCATCACCCTTAACACCATGGTGAAAACCGCCGAAGCGCTCGATCTGGAGTTAACCCTCTCCGTCAAACCCATGCCGATTGCGGAATTGGGTAAAATTGCCGAGAGGCTGGCTGTGGCTAAGAACGCCAAAGAGGCCAACCAACTCAAACGCCAGTTTCTCGCAGGTTATTATGGACGTCCGATCCGTAATACCCGTGCCAAAAATTCAACGGTTTGAACTTCCGCCGGCATTGCTCGAGCACCTTCTCGACCGGGTTTATTCCAAGGCGATTACCCACGCGGACCTCATGCAGTTAGTCCATTGGATGGATGGCAACCCGACTGTTCCAACGGGTGATTGGTTCAAACGATTCGGACGCTTCACCGTCTGCGGGAAGGGGCCGCTCATTAGGACCTTCCTGAAGCTGCAGCAAAGCGCGACGGGCGTGGAGGTCTGAGTACGCGGCGGGAGGGATTGCCAACCCACCGACTCTTGGCGATAACCCTGTCGTTCGGACGTACCCCGCCTGCTCTCCGAACCCCGCCTTCCTGTCTACCGCCGCCACGCTTCGACCTTCACCCCATGAAAACCACCCCGCCCCGGCCCTTCGTTCTGGATGACAACCTCGTCCAGCAATATCATCGCGATGGTTACCTGATCATCGAGGACGTGTTTCGCGCCGACGAAATTGCCGCGTTGCTCCATGCGGTGGAGCACGGGGACCGCGTGGCGAAGACGACCGTGGCGCCGAAGGATGCGGCGGGCAAGGCGGCCAAGCTCGCCATCTGGTTCGATACGGGCACGGACATCTGGTCAGCGCTCTCCACGAATCCGCGCCTCGTGAACAACATCCGGATCCTGCTCGGCGAGGAGATCGCGTTTTTCCACGGCAAGGTGATCCTCAAGGAGGCGCGCCAGGGAGGTGCCTGGGAATGGCACCAGGACTACGGCTATTGGTACAACCAGGGCTTTGCTTTTCCGCGGTTGATCAGTGCGTCGACGGCGCTCGATCCCGCCACGCGGGAAAACGGCTGCCTTGAGGTCCTCAAGGGCTCGCACCGGTTGGGGCGGGTGACCCACGGGCAGTTTGGTGGGCAGACGGGCATCGATCCGGATCGCATCAAGGCGCTCGAGCCCTTGTTCGAACGCGTCTACTGTGAGATGAAGCCCGGCTCGGTGTTGTTTTTCCACAGCAACCTCCTGCACTGCTCGGGCCCGAACCTGTCCGACAAGCACCGCCGGTCCGTGATCATGTGCTACAACGCGCTGACGAATCCGCTGCTGAAGATCGGCTACCAGGACGGCATGGGCCTGAAATCCCAAGCCGAGACCCATGCGTGCCCGGTGGGGCCCGACGACGGGATCCTCAAGGCTGCGGCGGGGGCGTAGTCATGCAGCCTTAGTCCCGGGCAGCGCGTCAGAGACCTAATAGTCTGAGAAAATCGGAGCCGTCGCACTCAAATCCCCGGCATCACATTGCCGCCGCAGACGGGGAGGTAGATGCCGGTGATGTAGCTCGCGAGATCGGAGGCGAGGAAGGCCACGGTATTGGCGACATCCTGGTCGGTGCCCCATTTTTTCAGCGGAAGCTTCTCGCGGTAGGAATCGGGGCGGTCGGCGACGGGGCGGTTTTCGCTGAGCATCCATCCGGGGGCGACTTGGTTTACGGTGATGCCGTGTTCGCCGACTTCCTTCGCCAGCACGCGGAGCAGGCCATCCATGCCGCGTTTGCCGGAAACGTAGGCCGACTGGCCCGGGTCGTTCTGCATCGCGCACTCGGTGTTGATCGCGATGACGCGGCCGCGCTGTTTCACGATCATGTCGGGAAGAAAAGCCTGTGCCATCAGCACGTTCTGGAGCACACAACTCTCGAACTGGGAACGGTAGTCGGCCGGCGACTGCTCCAGCACCTTCGTCCACGCATACTGGATGACGGCGTTGGTGACGATGATGTCGGGCGCACCGAGGCGGGCTTTCACGGCGTCACGCAGGCGGCTGATCTCGTTCTGGCTGGTGACGTCGGCCGAGAAAATTTCTGAGCCAGGCAGTTCCTTTTGTAGTGCGACCGCGCGATCTTCGGCGCGGTGGTAGTGGATCGCCACGCGCGCTCCGCAGCCCGCGAGGGTGCGGGTGATGACGCGACCGAGTTCGCCGGTGGCGCCGGTCACGAGCGCGACGCGGCCGCTGAGGTCGATCTTCATGCGCACACCGCCTGGTGGCCGCCGTCCACGATGAGGCCGACGCCATTGATGTAAGCCGCGGCGTCGGAGCAGAGCAGGGTGACGGCGTTGCCGATGTCCTCGGGCGTGCCGATGCGGCCGACGGGGACGCGCTGCTTCACGAAGGCGGCGGGCTCGGGCTTTTCCCAATGGAACTTCGTCATGTCGGTGAGGATCATGCCCGGGGCGACGCCGTTGCAGGTGATGCCCTTGGGCCCGAGCGCGATCGCGAAGCTCTTCATCAGCATGTTCAACCCGGCCTTCGACGCGGCGTAGTCGCCCTGCGCGGCGGAGGAGACGTTCACGGCGAGGGAAGTGATAAAGATGATCCGCCCGCCCTTTCCGCGGGCGATCATCTCCTTCGCGACAAGCTGGGTGCAGTGGAACGCGCCGGTGAGGTTCACGTCGAGGGTCTTTTTGAAGACGGCCTCGCTCATCTCCATGATATCGACGAACGGGCAGATGCCGGCGTTGTTCACGAGGATGTCGATCTGGCCGAACTGCTTGACGGTCTTCTTGACCAAGGCCGCCACTTGGGTGCGGACGGTGACGTCGCAGGCGACGCCCAGCGTTTTGACGCCCGTGTCCTTGGCGAGTTGCGCCGCGGATTTTCTCGCGCTGGCGGCATCCATGTCGGCGATGACGATCCGCGTGCCCTGGCGGGCGAGACAGGTGGCGATACCGTAGCCGATGCCGCGGGCGGCGCCGGTGATGAGAGCGACTTTGGTAGGCATGGGTGGGGTCGGGAAGGTGTGCTGGCCCGGGGGCCGCGGGCAAGACTGCAAATCCCCCGACGATGCGCTGGCTGGGCAGCCGCCGACCCGTTTGGCCACAAAGCGGCACGAAGTTTCAGGGGCTACGACCGGGTGGGCATCGCGCCAATAGGCTCGCGGGAGAGTTGATTCGAAGCCTCGGCGCCCTTCGGGCCTTTTTGTGGCTAAAATTCCGGAGCCGGGCCGCTGACGGCCTAAATGACATCGACGCTCCGACGGGTGAGGCTAGTTTTTCCCGCACCTTACCCGCAACCCCCATGAGCACACCCACCCAGTTCACTCCCGGCATCACCGCTGAGCAGCGGGAATTTTATCGGACGGAAGGCTATCTCATTGTGCGCGGGCTGTGGACGACGGCGGAAATTGCGGAGTTGAAGCAGGTCGTGGACAGTCTGGCCGAGGCCGGGCGCCCCATCCCGGGCTATTGGGAGCCGGAGTTAAGGTCGGACGGTTCGCTCGATCCGGATCCGCTCAAGCGTTACCCGCGCATGCTCCACCTCCACCGCCATCAGCCCATTGGCCAGCGCATGATGCTGGACCCGCGCATCGGCGCCGTGGTCAGTGAGCTGCTCGAGGACAAGCCCATCGCCTGCCAGTCCATGGTGTATTTCAAGCCGCCGGGCAGCCGGGGACAGGCGCTGCACCAGGATAATTTCTATCTCATGGTCAAACCCGGCACCTGTGTTGCCGCGTGGACCGCGATCGATCCCTCGTTCCCGGAAAACGGCGGCCTTTGGGTCGTGCCCGGCACCCACGAACTCGCGCTGCAATGCCCGGGGCAGGCCGACGGCTCGCGTAGTTTCGTAAATAATTATGTCCCGCCACCCGAGGGCAAGCGGGCCATCCCGGCGGAGCTCCAGCCCGGCGACGTCCTGTTTTTTAACGGGAGCGTCATTCACGGGTCGGAGCCCAACACGCATCCGGCGCAGTGGCGCCGGAGCTTTATCTGCCACTATATGCCCGCTGGGGCGGAAGAAATTGTGGAGTGGTATTTCCCGCTCCACGACTTCCAAGGTAACGTGATCCAGCGCAAGGCCTCCGGCATGGGTGGGCCGTGTGGCGAAAATTTCGACTGGTCGAAGGTCCAGAAATTTGTCTGAGCCGGACGGACGTCTCCTTCTGCCGCTGGGCGACGCGGCAAATTGACCTGGTGAGCGCAGTTCGGATTACCGGTCTTGGATCCGTCCGGAGCGGGTGCGGCCGCTGGACGCCGGTTGACGTAATGAGGGCAGGAAGGGAGGCCGGCCGGGGTGGGCACGGAAAACGCCGTGACGCGGCTTCCCGCATCACGGCGTTGTAACTGGCGAGCGCGATCGGATTAGACCGAGGTCGCCGAGCGCTGGTCCTTGCCGTAGGTCGTCGCAGCCCGGTCCCACGCGGCGCGGGTGGCCAGCTTGGCGTTGTCCCAGCCGACGCGGGGCGAGCCCTTCTCGTAGTTGCGCCGCAGATCGGCTTCGACCTCATCATACGACTTTTTCCGGCCCGAGTGGTCACGGTAACCTTCATAACCGACGCGATACGCGGGAGCGTAGTCATCGTAGCGGCTGTCGCGGGCGAAGGCTTGGCGGTTGTGATTGCCGCGCCAGTAGGCGTCCTCGACCGTGGGGTCGATTTTCTCGGCGATGCCCTTGCCGGCGAGACCGCCGACGACGGCACCGACGGCAGCGCCGGCGATCGTGCCGACGGGACCGGCGACGGTACCCACGGCGGCTCCGGCGGCGGCGCCCCCGAGAGCTGCGCCCACGCCCGTGCCGACGGGATGGGAGCCCGGGGCCTTGGTGATGGGATCGGCGTTGCGGGCTTCGTTACGGGCCTTGTCCTGATCTTTGTAATTTTTGTCCATGGTGATATTGTATTTCGGGTTTTGGTTTTCCTGTTCACCCCGATCGGCTGGAGGCGATTGCGATCAACAGCGTTTTTCTAGCGTTGGCCACCGACCGATAATCTTCCGCGGCGTTCCGCGCGGGCCGCAGAGAAAATTTCTTTCGCGAAATGCACGGTGTTTTTCGCGCGCCCCGAGTGCGCATTGCACGATTTATCCCCTCTGTGCCGGGAAAAAAATTGCGCGGGAACTTTTCGGAGATCCGGAGTCTGTGGGAACGCTAGCAACGACGTGCCTCTGCCCCGACGGCGGAGGTTTTCCCACCACCTCAACCTTCAATAAAAGTTATCACCATGTCCTCCACGACCCTCAATGAGCTGCTCATCGACGAACTCCAGGATCTCTACAACGCCGAGAATCAACTGATCAAGGCGCTCCCCAAAATGGCCAAAGCGGCTGTGAACCCAAAACTCAAGGCCGGCTTTCTCGCCCACCTCGAGGAAACCAAGGGCCACGTTGAGCGCCTGAAGAAGGCCTTCAAGCTGCTCGACGAACCCGTGAAGGGAAAACTCTGCCATGCCATGAAGGGCCTGGTCGAGGAAGGCGCGGAAGCGATCAAGGATAACGATCCCTCGCTGGTCCGTGACGCGCAGCTCATCGGCGCCGCCCAGCGCGTCGAGCATTACGAAATGGCCGCCTATGGTACCGTGCGCGCCTTCGCCGAGGTGCTCGGCCACAGCGATGTCGCCAAACTCGCCCAAGCCACGCTCGATGAGGAAGGGGCCACGGACAAAAAGCTCACGGAAATCTCCACCGAGGTGAACATCGCCGCCCTCAACGAAGACGGCGACGAGGAGTAAGCTTCTCCGATTGGCTCAGTGCCGCCCTGGTTACACGGATCGCAGCGTTGCTGGGATCCGTCGCCGGGGCGGCTTTTTTGAGCTTTCCACCACCGCGCAAAATGATCGGACCGCGCCGCCGATCGGTCAAAATGCACACTTATTTCGGAAGGCCATTCATTAGCGTCTGACGGTAGTAATTAGAAAACAACTGCTTATGAACGCATCCGTCCGTGGCACCTACGCTGCTAAGGGTGGCTGTTAGACGAGCTTAACCTCAACACCTACACCACCTCCCATCTATGAACATGAATCCCGACGCCTCCGCACCTGAAGTTTATCCGTCCGATCGTTTCGGACGTTTTTGCCGCTCCCTGTCGTGGGGGGCGGTGCTCGCTGGCCTCACCGCTGCCCTTGCCCTCCAAGTACTCTTCATGCTCCTGGGCGCCGGCCTTGGCTTCGCCATCTATAGCCCGATCACCGATGCGAATCCGATTTCCGATCTCGGCACCGGTGCTGTGATCGTACACGGCATCAGCGCCGTGTTCTCGCTCTGGTTCGGCGGCTGGGTCGCGGGCCGTTTCGCGCCCAAGGGCTGCTGCGTCGGCTGGCTCCATGGTTTTCTCGTCTGGTGCGCTGCGACGGTTGCGGGCGTGCTGATCGTCTCCGCCGGAGCTGGCTGGGCGCTCGGTGATTTATCCAAGCTGGTCGGCGGCGGTCTCTCGCTCGCCGGCAAGCCCGCCGCGGCTCTTGCCGGCAGCGCCGGTGACATGGCCAAGGATGCGGCCAAGAAGTCTACGGATACCTTTTCCAGCTTCATCGATGAGGCCACGGGCAGTCCCGCCTCGGGCACCAAGGCGAGTGCCACGATCCGCGCGAAGCGCGAGGTGGGCATGGCGGTCGCCCGTCTGTTCGCTCCCGGTCAGGACGCCAACATGGCGACCAACCGCGCCACGCTGGTCAAAGCCCTCACGGACTCGGGGATGAGCCAGGCTGATGCCGACAAGATGGTGACCGAGTGGACCGACTCCTACAATCAGCTTAAGGCCGACCTGACCGCCGCGAAGAACGAGGCGGAAGCGAAGGCGCGTGAGGCAGCAGACAAAGCGGCCCATGTCCTTGCGATCTTCTCCCTCTGCGCCTTCGTGGCCTTCGTGATCGGTGCGGTCGCGGCCAGCCTTGGCGGCTGCCACGGCGCGTGCCGCGCCCGCAAGGACGAGGTCACGCCCGTTGCGGTCCTCTGAGCCACGCACCCACTATTCCGAACCCGTAATCCAACCTCAATCCATCCCTACCATGCTCTCACTCGTCATGTTTGCGGCGGCCGGTTTCTCGCTGATCTACCTCCTTCTCGGCGGTGGTCTGGGCGGGGCGGTCCTGATCTTCATCGTCGCCAAGCTGCTGGGCAAGTAAGCCCGCGGCTTTGACCGGCGTCAGTCTCGCGGGCGGTGCCTTCCGGCGCCGCCCGCTTTTTTTGTCCTGAACCGACGGGGCGGAGCGGGCTCAAGCCGGCGGCGGCTGCACCCGGTAATGGAGGGGAAACACGACGCGAAACGTTGTCCCGTCTTCCGCCGAGCTGGCGAGTTCGAGGCTGGCGTCCAGCAGTTCGCACAGCCGCTTCACAATTGAGAGGCCGATGCCTTCGCCTGTCTCCTGATGCTGCGGAAGAGCGCGTACGGCCCCGCCGGGCGGTGCGGGAAGGACCGTTGATTTTTCGCCAGTCGTGGGGCCCGCCGTCCGCGCGGCCTCGCGGGCGACGTCGGTGGCCTCGGTCAGGTGCGCCACAATGGGGGCGCCCGGCCCCGCGAGCAGTCCGGGTCCGGTGTCCTTCACGCTGATCCACCAGCTGCTTTTCTCCTCGCCCCAGCTAAGCGTCACGCCGCCATTTTCGGTATACTTGAGGGCGTTGAACAAAAGATTCTGGATCAAGCGCCGCACCTTGCTGGCATCGCCTTGGATGCCCAGCGTCGTTGGGCCCGCCGTCCGGAGAAAAAGTTTCCGGCTGTCGGCGATGGGTTGGGTCGTGGCGCACAACTCCCGGAGGAGTTGGGCGGCGTCGAAGGCCGCGACCTCGCGCTTTTCCTGCCCGGCTTCCAAGCGGGCGAGATCCATGAGCTCGCCCACCATGCCACTGACGGCTTCGACGCCTTGTTGGATGAGACTGGCGAACTTCACGCGCTCGTCCGCGGCAATGTCGTCGTCGCGGAGGACCTCCGCGGCCGTGCTGACCGATTGCACGTTTCCGCGCAGGTCATGCACCGCCTGGCGGATCAACTCGGTGCGGCGCCGCTCGATTTCCTGAAGCTGGCTGAGGGTTTGCTGGAGATCGCGAACATGACCGGACGCCTCCGCCTGCTGCAACCGGGCATACTGGCCGGCGCTTTCATTGATTCCCTCATTGATCAGGCTGATCAGCTCGCGGTGGGCAGCCGTCAAGGTGGCTGAATCCATCTCAGGGTGGGCGCGCGAGTAGAGGCTGATTTCCTCGAACAGGCAAAGATGCAGGTGGCCCCATTCGTGCATCAATTCGCCCAGCTGGTAGCCTTGTTGCCAGCGTTCCAAGCCGTGTTTCACGTCCTGCTTGGTTTTATCCTGATCCGCGGCGGCGGCGCCCGCGCCGCCGGGACGGGCGCGCAGCTTGCGTTCGAATGCGTCGAGCAACTGCGGGATGTGGTCGTCAAACTGGACCCGGGTCAAAAAACTGACCGTGACCTGGGCGGGATCGGCGGCGGCGGCGGCCCGCCACGCCTGCAAAATGGCCTCGCGCCGTGCGGTCAGGTAGCTGCCGAGGGCGGCAAGTTGCGCGGAATCAATTTCAGACACGCCGCAGTGTGGCTCGCCCCGTTGGGATAGCCAATCGGGAAATGTCCCCAAAGGGCGCTAGGGCCGCCGGATTCCCACCGCGGGCGCTGGCCGCGGCCCAAGATCAGGAGCCAGCGTGCCCGCGAGGAAGAGCGCGGCGCTGATGAGCAGCAGGTTCTTCAGGACAAACTCCCCATCCGCGGTGAGCTGAAACGGCACGCGGACAAAGCACATTTCCGGCACCACGAGGTAGGAGAGAAATGTCCCCGGGAGGTGCAGCGCGAGGAGGCAGAGACCGACCGGGAGCATGCGCCGGAAAACAAAACAGAGCCCAATGGCGGTCTCCACGGCGCCGAGCGTCGGCACGATGATCCGGGCGGGAAGGAAGAAAAAGGTCCGGCTGACGAGTTCTGCCGCCGGGCTGACGCCGGCGAGCTTCAGCGCGCCGAACCAGACGAAGATGATGGCGAGCGAGGCGCGCGTCATGACCGGCGCGTAGTGCGCACACCAACGGGGGAACGCCGCACCCAAGGGAACAGGGGCGGGTTTCAGAAGATCGGGCATGGCATCATGGACAGAAGGTTGGGCTGCCGGTGCGGCGGGTGGGCCGGCTTATTTTGGTGGGCGGGCACGTCCCGGTGCCCGCATGAGCAGTGTTAATCTGCGTATCGGCGGAGCTTCTCGTTCCTCATCGCCTGCGCATGCGGGCACGGGGACGTGCCCGCCCACCTAATTCGGCGGGAGCCGGAAAATCCGCTGCGGGGCGATGGCCCAGAGGGTTTCATCGGCGCGGAGTTGGGAATTCCACGGCGTCCCTCCCGCCCAGGGCGAAAAGGCCGGCAGGATGAGCCGGCGGGGCCCCTCCACGAGTGCGGGCAGTTTCAACCGCCCGCCTGCCCCGTCGTACCAAGTCATGGCGGGATGATGATGGCCTACTATCTCCACGCAGCCCGGCGGCACGGCGAGGTCGGCATTGCCGTGGTGAAAGAAAAAGCCGTCGCGTTGCAGGCTGTCTCCCCGCGCGCGGGACCAGCGCACGTCGTGATTGCCAGCGAGCACCGCGACCGGCGGCAGCGCCGGATCGGTGAGAAAGTTTTCGGCGGCGGCCCGGCCGGCGAGGGCGTGCAGCGAATCGCCCAGCCAGAGCATTTCCGCAGGCTGGTAGTCGCCGAGGAGACTGCGGAGGCGGGTGGCAATTTCCTCGTCGCCCCAGATGGGCAGCAAATTTCCCCGGGCCCGGTGGCTGACGGCGTAGCCCCAGTGGAGGTCGGCGACGACGAGCAGCCGGGCGCGCGACAGCCAGAGCGCGCGGCGGTTATCCAGCCAGACTTCAGGCCGGATTTGGGTGGGCGGCGGTGGAGGTGCTTCGGCCATACATTTCGTGGTAGAGTCGCTCGATCGTTGTTTCCGGGTCCTCGAGGGTCATCGTTTCCTTGATCTTGCTCACATAAATCCCGAAGGAAAACGGGCTGACGCGATCGAGCTCCCGCAAATCCCAGGGCAGCGTCGCCACCTGTTCGAGAAAGGCGATGGCGCGCGGCAAATCCAGGAAACGCAGGATGACATCGGCATACGCCTCACCCAGGAGCGGATGGCCGGGCTCATAGCGGCGCAGCACGTCGAAGATGATCTCGGCGCTGAACTGCATCGCGCGCGCGCCGCGTTCGGCGCCGTGGACGCGGCGGGGAACCATCAGGCCGGTCTGGGCCACGCCGCGGAACATCCATTTGACGAGGGAGGATTCGGCGAGGGCGGTGCGCATGGCGGCTTCCGCGCCCTCGCGCCGGAATAGCGGTTGCCATTCGGCCACGCTCATTTCCTGGAAAGAGCGCAGCGACAGCAGGAAGCCGTAGTCGTCGATCGTGACGAGCGCGTTGCCGCCCTTGGTCTCCTGGATGCGCTGGGCGATGATGCGGGACAACGCATCATTGGCGGAGCGGCCGATGAGCGAATGGAAAAAATAATGGACGCGGTCGCTCTCCGGCTCCCGGTAGCGCTCGACGAGGAAGGCATCAGCGGTGGGGATGGCGGAGATCTCCGCCTGCAGCGCAAAGTGACGGCCGAGGGCCTCGGCGTTGCCATTCGACAGGTGGTATTCGCGCTGCAACCAGGCCACGCCGCCGGCCGCGTCGAGTCCGGCCATGGCGGTGCGCAAGCGGACCACCTCGGCCGCGAGGCCGGAGGCGAGGGGCATCTTGTTTGCATACCAGCGCGGGATCGTGGGCATGGTGTTGTCCGCGCGCTTCACCTTGGCGGTCAGGAGGTGGGTGCTGACCAGGCGGAAGACGCGGCCGTTGAGCACGAAGACATCCCCGGGCCGCAGCCGGTTGATGAACGATTCCTCCACCTGGCCTAGCCGGCTCCGGCCGAGTTGCACCTGGACCATGCTCTCGGTCGTGATGGTGCCAATGTTCTGGTACAGGCTGCGCGCCACTTTCGGGGAGGTCAGGACGAGGTGACCGGCGTCATCGACGCGGACCTTGCCGAACACATCGCGATACTGGCGCTCCAGCGAAAGGCCGCCGCCCTCAAGGTAGCGGAGCACCCGGTCGAAGTCTTCGCGGGGGAGGGCGCGGAAAGGATAACTCCGCCGCACGAGCGTCCACGCCTCATCCGGCGTGACGCTGCCGTAGATCGCGAGGCCGACGAGGGTTTGGGCGAGCACGTCGAGCGGGTTGTCATGGGGCCGGATGGGCTCGAGCGTGCGGCGCCCCATCAAGTGGGCAGTCGCGGCGCACTCGGCGAGATCGTTGATATTGGACGCCACGAGCAGGCCGTGGCTCATCGCACCCATGGAGTGGCCGGAGCGGCCCATGCGCTGCAGCGCGCGGGCGACGCCCTTGGGAGCTGACACCATGACGACGAGGTCGATCGAGCCGATATCGATGCCCATTTCCAGCGAGGTGGAGCAGACGACCGCGCGCAACTCCCCGCGCCGGAGGCGGTCCTCGACGGCGAGCCGCACGCCGCGGTCGAGTGAGGCGTGGTGCACCTCGATCAAGTCGGCGAGTTGGGGCAGCTCCTGCTTGAGGCGCAGGCCGATGGTTTCGGCGCCGCTGCGGGTGTTGGTGAAGATGAGCGTGGTGCGTTTCCCCTGCAGCAGTGTGCCCAGCTCCCCCAGCACGCGCGTGGCGGTGTAGCCGGCGGGCGGGTAGGCGTTTTCGCGGAGCGGGGAATAGACTTCGATCCGCGCGGGCTTGCGCTCGTTCACCTCTGCGATCCAGCAGTCGCGGGTCGGGCCGACCAGAAATTCCGCCATCGTGGTGAGCGGGGCGACCGTCGCCGAGAGGCCGATGCGGACCAACGGTTGGGCGCAGATTTCCTCGAGTCGCTCCGCGGAAACCATCAGCAGGGCGCCGCGTTTGTTCTCGGCGAGGGCGTGGAGTTCGTCGGCGATGAGGAAACGGGTATGGCGCAGCGTGGCGATCCAACCGGGCTGGCTGAGCAGCAGTGTCAGGCTCTCCGGCGTGGTGACGAGGATGTGGGGCGGCTTGCACTTTTGGGCGGCGCGTTCCTTTGGCGTGGTGTCACCGGTGCGCGCGCCGACCTTCAGCCAGTCCCAACCGAGCTCGGCCAGCGGTTCCTGCAGGTTTTTTTGCAGGTCGTAGGCGAGCGCGCGAAGCGGCGAGACGTAGACGGCGACGATGCCGGTTGGGAGCTCCCTGCGCGCGTGGGCCTTGGCCAGCCAGTCGAAGATGCCGAGGAACGCGGCGAGGGTTTTGCCGCTGCCGGTGGGGGAGGAAAGGAGCGTGGAGTGGCCGGCGAGGATTTCCGGCACGGTGACGCACTGGGCGGAAGCGAAAGTACCAAACCGGCGTTCGACCCACGCGATGAGTTCCGGGTGAAGCGCGGCCTTCAGCGCGGTCCCGCCGGGGCGGGGTTCATGGACGGGGTGAAACATCGGCGAAGGCGTGGTGCCCGGCGAGGCGCCGGCAGGTCTCGAGCGTGTCGATTTCTGCCGGGGTCTTGTCGGTGCGGATCCGGTTGATGCGCGGAAAACGCAGGGCGAAACCGCTTTCGTGGCGGTCGCTGCGCTGGATCGAATCGAACGCGACTTCCAGCACCACGTCGGGCACGACGGAGCGGCGGCGGCCTTTTTCCTCCAGCGTGTGGGCGGTGAAATGCGTCGTAAGTTCCGCGATCTCGACGTCGGTGAGGCCGGAGTAGGCCTTGCCGACGGTCAGCAGCCGGTCGTGTTCGGGATCCCTGATTGCGAAAGTGTAATCGCTGAGCACGTCGCGCCGTTTGCCGTGGCCGAGCTCCACCGCGACCACCACGACGTCGAGCGTGGCGTAGGCTTTCTTGAGTTTGAGCCAGGCGAGTCCGCGGCGTCCCGGAGTGTAGGCACTGGCGGGATCCTTGGCGATCAGGCCTTCGTTCCCCCGGTGACGCGCCGCGAGAAACGCGGCCTCGATCTCCAGCGCGGTGTCCGCCTGCTGGATGGGCGCCAGCGTGAACGCCGGGGGGGCGGAGGCCAAGACCCCGGCCAGTTGCGTCCGCCGCGTGGACAGCGGTTCCTTCAACAGCACGCGGCCGTTGCGCCACAACAGGTCGTAGAAGGAAATTGAAACGGGGATTTCCCCGCCGAGGAAAAAATCGTCGCCCTTGCGTCCGAGTCTTTTCTGCAGCTCGGCAAACGGGAGCGCCCGTCCGTCGCGCCACGCGAGCAATTCCCCGTCGCCGATGAAGTCATCCGGCAGCGCCGCGGCGGCGCGCGCGAGGTCGGAAAACTGCGCGGTGATGCGGTGCAGGTCGCGCGAGTAAAGTTCGACGCGCTTTCCGCGTTTATGGAGCTGGCAGCGGATCCCGTCGTATTTTTCCTCCAGCCAGACGGGTGGAGCCAGTCGTTCGAGGATGGCAGCGGCGGTGGGCTCGGGACTGGCGAGCATGAACTGCAGCGGGTTAAACACCTGCAGTTGGATCGTGTGGAGCTGGCCGAGCCGGGCGGCCCGGGCGACGGCGGAGATATCGCCGGAGAGCATGCTGGCTTCGCGGACCTCTGGCAAAAGTTGGCCGGCGGCGAGGGCGATGGCTTCCTCGACGAGGCTGTCCTTCAAGCCAATGCGGAGGTCGCCGGTGATGATCTTGATGAAGTATTTCGCCTCGTCGGGACTGCACCGGCGCAAGGTGTCGCTGACAATTTCCAGTTTGGCGGCGGGACCACGGGCGGCGGCGGCCCGGTCAAATGTCGCGGCGATCCCGGCGAGCGGGTTCGGTTGCGGCTGGGTCCGGCCCTCGAGCACGGCGGCGGCGGCCTCGCCGCTGTCGGCGAAACGCCGGTAGGTCACGCGCAGTTCGGCGTCGGTGACGCCGGCGACGTCCAGCACCGCCCGTTTCAAGACGGCCCAGCCGAGGTTGAGGGTGCGATCCTGGGCTTGGGGGAAAGCGCGGCCGGTGAAAAACAGCGCGGCCCGCGCGCTGTCGTCGCGGGACAAGCCGCCAAAATATGCGGCGAGCGCCGCGACCTTTTCCTTCTTGCTCGCGGTCGCCTTGACCTGCCCGGCGGTGGCGGCAAAGCGGGCGAAGGAACCCGGATAAGAATCGGGCGGGGCGAGCGCGGGGTCGGAGACGCGGCGGAGGGCGGCGGAAACAGGGACGGTGGCCGCGAGGCCCAGGTCGAGCTGGTTGGCTTCGCCGATGGCCCATGCCTCGATGCCGCGATCGCGGAGAGCGCGGGCGAATTCGGCGGCAAAGCCGTGCAGGGTGAAAACCTGCTTGGGCTGCACGAGTTCCACATACCGCAGCAGGTCGGGAAAGTCCGCGTGATCGGACAAGGGAAAGGCGGCGTCGCACTGGTAACGGTAAACTGCGCTGGCATCGAGGGCCCAGCCCGTGATGACGGCAGTGCGCCGCTTGGGGATTTTTTTCAGGAACGCCGAACCGGGTTGCTGGGGCGGGCAGATCACGACGTGGCCGGCGATCTCCGCGGGGGAGAAATCCCGGTAAGGCGGAAAGCTCAGGCCCAACTCCTCGTAGACCTTCGTTAGCCGGAAGGTGGCGGGATGGAGCATCGCAGGCAGCCGGGCGGAGGCCAGGCTGCTGAGCAGTTCCTGACTCTTGCCCAGACTGTAGCCGAACAGCACCGGGGTTTCGCCATCGGAGAGCGCGGCCAGGCAGAAAGTCTGGATGTCGGCGAGCACCTGCACCGTGGGCGGGAAAACATACTGTGGCTTGCCGAAGGTGGTTTCCATGATGACCACGTCGGCGTGGGGCGTAGCGCACGGCTCGGCGGAAAGCCCGGGCCGCAGCTTGAGATCCCCGGTGTAGAGGAGGGTGCCGTGTTGCGCGTGGTTGAGCAGGGATTGGGCGGAGCCAAAAATATGCCCGGCGGGATAGAGCGTGACGGCGCAGTCCGGGGCGAGAGGTTCGGTCTGGCCGAAGGGCAGCACATGCTCGATCCGTTCCCCGGGCATCCGCGCCCGCATGAGCCGGGCGGTGCCTTCCGAGCAGAGGATTTCCCGGTGTTCAGCCAAGTGATCGAAGTGGGCGTGGGACACAAAAGACCGGTCCACCGGCAGGCGGGCGTCGAGCCACCAACCGATCTGTGGCAGCCAGACGCCTTGGTCGAATTTGAGGTCCCAGGACATGGCGGTGGTAGGTGGGTGGACCGGGTGGCGCCGTTACCTTCCCTCGGTGGCCGGCGCAGATGCGGTTCCGGCTGAGTCCGCCAAAGCGAGGTCGGGTTCCTACCCTCGCGAAGTCCGCCAGAGCACGAAGGCCCAGAGCAGCAGTCCGATCTCCAACGCCGCAGTGCCGAGGGTGACGGGACTCGTCGGCCGGTAGATCAGCAGGGTGACAATCCGATACACGACGATCGGCACATAGAGGAGCAGGGAAAAAAGCAGCCCAAGGCGATGGTAGTTTGGATCCCGTGCGAGGACGAAATAGAAGAGTGCGAGGCCGAGCTGCAGTCCGCCGTAAATCACCAGGTACTCCGAACGGCCGGATCTGTTCAGTTCTACAAAACCAGTACCGGGTGCGGTTTGGGCCGACTTCACGGTGCACACCGCCGTCAGTCCGGCGTAGAGCCCCGCGTTCACGTAAAAGAAGACCGAGGTCATGCCGACGGCCGGGTCAGGGCTTCACATCGCCTTGGACACCGGTGGAGAGGGGGTTGCCCGTAATGGCGCCGGCGAGGATCGTGAGCATGGTCACCGTCTTGTCATACTCGGTGTCCCAATAGTGGCCCGACTCGGTCTGCACGTGGATCACGGTCAGCTCCGGGTCATCCACGCCGCCGGGAAACCAGCCCATGGCGAGTGGGCTCCAGTATTTTTCCCGGAGCGGTTTGCTGTCCGTGACGTAAGCGCGGCCCTGCAGGCTGAGAAATTCGGTGGAGCCGGGATTCGCAAAGAGGAGCTGCACTTGCGGGTGACGGCTGATCTGGCGGTTTTGTGAGCTGGAACGCCCGCTCAGGAACCACAGGTTGCCGGCGGCGTCTACTTCCTGCACCGACATCGGCCGGACCTCGAGCGGCAGATGGCCCTCGGATGTGCCAAAAAGGCAGACGCGCGCGGCTTGGGCGATCGCGCGGATCTTTTCCACGGCGGCTTCCTGGTTGAGATTCTTGGCGTCGGGATCGGGCTGGTGCTTGTTCATCTAGGACGGACTACGCCGGGGCGAGGCGGTTCCCGGCCGGCGGGTTAAAATTCAGCAGGTTTCCGCGTGGCCCGGGTTTCCCGGTCTGTGATTCATGATGTAGGGGCGCAGTCTTGTTGCGCCCTTTCCCTGGATGACTGATGGAGGGCGCAGCAAGACTGGGCCCCTGCGTTTCAGCCTCACGGCTCTCTTCCTGCGCCGGGTGTTATCCAGGGGCTCGACGCGCGCGCGGGGATTTTGTACCCGAAAGTCAGCATGTCGGGCGTGAAGCCCCACCCACATACGGGGCTGCTCAACGGCGCTCCATTGTGCGCTTTCTTTCGCCGTCGGCGGGGAAAAATTTCGTGGGCGGGGGGGTACCAAACTTGTAGTCGAGCATCGCGACGAGGAGGAAGGCGACGCCCAGACCCGGCCAGAGCGGGCCAAGGGGGGCAAAGACCAGCGCGAGCAAGATGACGCCGATGAAGATAAGGAATTTGGTGCGGCCCCGCATTTCCTTCGGCCCGCTCAGCACGAGACCCCGGCGTTCGGTGGCGATGACGGTCCAACCCCGCGAGATCCACAACTGCACTTCCAAGGGGAGCTCTTCCTCGGGCTCTTGGTCCGTTTTATTTCCAATGCGCATAGCGGGGAGGGGTTTGTTGGTGGGCGTGGCTGCCTGGGGATCGGCCGGTTCTTGAGACCGCTAAATTGGAGTCGGGTGACACGGTCGTAGCGAATTAAAGGAGGTTTGCGAGCCCCAACCCGGCCGGCCTTTGCGTTGGCCCCGTCCCGTGCTAAGATTGCTGTGAATGATCCGCAAACCGTTGCTTACGGGAATGAGAGCCGTGGCCGTGCTGGAAGGCGCGAAGGCGGCCATCGTGCTGCTGGCGGGCTTCGGTCTGCTCTCGCTGATCCATCGCGACGTGCAGGAACTCGCGGAGCGTCTGGTGCGGCACAGCCACCTCGACCCGGCCGGTAAATACCCACGAATTTTCCTGGATACGGCCGATCAGGTGACAGATGCGCATCTGTGGATGTTTGCAGGTTTCGCGGCGCTGTATTCGCTGATCCGGTTTGTTGAGGCCTACGGCTTGTGGAACGAACGGCGCTGGGCGGAGTGGTTCGCCCTGATCTCGTGCGGAATCTACCTGCCGGTGGAGATCTACGAGATCTTCCACCGCGTCACCTGGTTCAAGGTCGCCGTCTTCGCCACCAACCTCGCGATCGTCATTTATATGGCCTACGCGTTGCGGCACTCCAAGGAACAGGACCTGGAGTTGGGAAAGTAAGCGTGGGCAATTGGGGCGTGGGGTGGGCGGGCACGTCCCGTGCCTGCATGGGAATGCGCCGTTCAATCGCACGGCACGGCTTTTCAGTCGATGACGGTGCGTCATGCGGGCACGGGGACGTGCCCGCCCACCTAATAGGTGAAGAACAATTCCTGCAGCGCGCGCGGGTCAGCGGTGCCGGTGAGGCCCAGCATCAGGAGCACGCGGGCTTTCTGCGGGTTGAGTTCGTCGGAGGCGATGAAGCCGAGCGCATCGTCGTCGACCTCAATGTTGCGCTCGACCACGCCACCCCCAGTGCGCGAGCTGCGGACCACGGCGACGCCGGCCCGGGCCGCGGCCGCCGTGGCGGCGAGGGCGGCTTCGTTGAGGTTGCCGTCGCCGACCCCGGCAATGACGAGGCCCTTGGCCCCGGCGCGAACGGCGGCGTCGATCAGCTCCCGGCCCATGCCGGCATAGGCGTAAATGATTTCCACGCGGGGCAACGCAGTGAGACCAACGAGGGAAAACCCGCTGGCGACCGTGTGGCGGCGGACGGGTGGGGCGTAAAGGTGGAGGCGGCCAGCGTGCACCAGTCCGGCCAGCCCGCGGTGGGAGGCCTTGAAGGTGCCGACCTGGGTGGTGTTGGTCTTGCTCACCTCGCGGGCGAAATGGATCTCGTCATTGGCGACAATGAGCACGCCACGACTGCGCGTGTCGGGGGAAACCGCGACCGCGACCGCATTGTAAAGGTTCATGGGGCCGTCGGCGCTGATCTCGGTGGCGGGACGCATCGCCCCGACGAGCACGACGGGCTTCGCGCTGTGCACGGTAAGGTTCAGGAAATAACCGGTCTCCTCCATCGTGTCGGTGCCGTGGGTGATGACGACGGCGGCGATGTCCGGGTCGGCGAGGGCGGCCGCGGCCCGGTCGGCGAGTTTCAGCCAGATGGCCTCGTTCATATCCTGACTCCCGAGGGCGACAACCTGCTCGATCTCGAGGCGGGCGAGGGTGGCGAGCTGAGGGACGGCGTGGATGAGGGCATCGATGGAGAGCGCGCCCGCCTGGTAGCTGCGCGAGCCGCCGGTCTGCGCGCCTGCGATGGTCCCGCCGGTGGCGAGGAGGCGGACGCGGGGAAGCACGGCGGCGCGTTCGACGGGCTCAGGGCGGGAAGGGGTGGAGTGGGTCATCGGAGTGCCGGAGTGTGCACATCGGGCTCGGGGATGAAAACACCGAATAACTTCCCGGGGTCGCCTGGCCTGGCGGCTGGAGAAGCGCTCTTGCTCGTTCCTCTTTCCCCTTTCTCTTTCTCGTTCTCTTTTTAGCCCCTGTTTTCTGACGAAAGAGAACGAGAAAGAGGAAAGAAAAAGATAAGGAGAAAGCTGGAACCGCCGTGTCCGGCCCAACACTGTCGCGGGCCATGAATCCTCCCGGCGACCTGAAACTCGGCATCATCGGACTCGATACGTCACACGTGATCGTCTTCAGCGACATCTTCAACAACCCGGCCTCGAAGCTGGCACTGAAGGGCGCGCGCGTGACCGTGGCGTGGCCGGGTGGGT